>Ga0208261_1000167_pt1 | contig 27745 bp, 31 predicted proteins | sample Knorr_S7_td_DCM__FD_185595 | JGI IMG/M metagenome (GOLD analysis project Ga0208261, IMG submission 185595) | Marine microbial communities from Southern Atlantic Ocean transect - Knorr_S7_td_DCM_ad_131m_LV_B (SPAdes) (version 3) | ecosystem: Environmental > Aquatic > Marine > Oceanic | place...
ACGCGACATGTCGTCTTGTCTTGCTATTTCATTAGTCACCTGCTCGATGCTTTTTGCAGGATTCCCCGCGTTGACAAGTTGGGGTGTGGCTTTGATGTTGTTGTGGCTTGTCTTGCGCTCTCGCACCGAGTTCCGCGAGGAAGGGAAGACGCTGCGTCTAGTTGTTTCTGCTATCGGGTCTGTAATGGTCGGCGCCGGACTAGCTGCTTGGCAGTTGTTGCCATTTCTTTCTCAGTTACAAGCCACCGATCTTGCTCATCGAGCCCAGACGGTCGCTGATCATCTTTCCTCTTCGTTAATTGCGACAGTTGCGATTCCGACCGCTTTCGGTTCTCACGCGCAGGGTTTTTTCTATGGCGACCGGAATTACATTGAGACCTGCGCTTTTCTCGGCGCTGGGGCAACAGTGCTTGTGGCAGCTGCAATCTTTTCGCGTCCTTCGTCGACTGTTTCCAAATCTATTACTGCTGTTATCACGGCTTTATTGAGTTTGGTCACCATCTTGATCTTCGGTGGAGGGCCTCTTTTGGTTCTAGCTCAAAGATTTCCTGTATTCGATTCAAATTTTGTAGGTCGAATGCGATCGATTTGGCTTCTCCTGTTGGCGTTATTGGTTGGTCTCGGATTGGAAGCGCTGAGATCTCGCGAAAACATTGGCTTCGGAGTCGACATTCGGAGATGGCGTGTTCAGGTAATTGGGTTCTCTGTTGTGTCGCTCGCGTCGATCTTCGGAGCCATATATGTGTTGCGTCGCGCATTCCAGGAGGGATACCTCTTTGAAGTTGGGCGAGCGGTAGTCATAGCAGGAGTCGCGGCAGGAGTTGTTATCTGCGCTGTGGCGTTCCGAAGCAAATTGGGGGAATTTCTTCCGGTGATAGTTGCTGGTGTTGCCGCTGTGGAGATCCTTATTTTTGTAACTCCGTTTTGGCCTAGTGAAGTCCCTGAGCGGCACTACCCCACTACCCCAGCTCACGAGTTTCTCGCCGAACAAGCTGTTGGTCATCGGATAGCGACACATGATTTGGCCTTCTACGCGGGCACGACGACTCACTATGGGATTCGAACCGTGACCGGCCATGTTTTCCATCAGCCGACATGGAGAGATCTGCTTGTTGCGATTGATCCTGAGGCATTCGACCGGTCGTACACATTTTCGTTTCTCGAATTTTTTGATGTGAGCCGTTTGGAATCCGCGGTATTGGATCGGATGGCGGTGCGGTGGCTGGTCACTCAAGTCGATTTTCCGTTGCCGGGGAGTCCATTTGTGATGTCTGAGGGCACTGCGGTTAGTGAACTCCGACAGGGAGCGGTCCTCGGGGTGGCGGGGGACTCGCAACCAATCCGAGGTGTAGAGATTGAGGTTGTCGAGGATTTCATTACTGACGATCTTGCGGGGCGGCTGAGGGTTGAAATTGTTGCACCCGATGGCACGGTCCGCACCGGACGGCGCCACGTTCGAGGATTTTTGCCAGCTGGCCGGCACTGGATACCGATCGCTGCAGAAGATCTGCCGGTCGGTGGAGAAATGGAAGTCCGGATCAGAGTTGACGCCGACGACGGGATTTTAAAGTTGCGGTCCAGTGACTCTGGGGCACCAGCGTTGAACGGAATGAAATCCGCTGGGGAATCACTCCGTTTGGCATACGCCGATGACGTCGCTATTTGGGAGAATTTGAACGCATTGGAACGCTTCCGATTCGCATCTGAAGGGCTGGTGATTCCTGATGGCAGCGAGAGGGTCCGGGCACTTCAATCTCCTCTTCCTTCAGAGGTGGTGGTGCTTTCCGAACAAACGTCGCACTTGACTGGTGTTGTTGGATCTGAGTCAGTGATTATGGAAGTAGATGATCAGTTAGATCGTCTCGCAATTTCGGTCAGTGCGCCTGCTGCTGGATGGTTAGTGGTGGCTGACGCGATGCAGAGTGGCTGGCACGCAAAGGTAAACGGGGTTTCTCAACCGTTAGTCGCGGCTGATCATGCGTTGGTTGCAGTGCCTATACCTGAGGGGGCTAGCACCGTCACCTTGGAGTACAGGCCGCCAGGGTTGCAGGCTGGGATAAGAATTTCCATGATGTCGGTGGCGCTTGTTGTGTTGTTGACTTATGGGGCTGCACGCAGAAGGAGAACGTCTCAAACATCTGAGTCTGGTTCTTCTTCGGTGTTGCTGTAAGTACCGAGTGATAGTTCGATATTTCGAACTCGGCGAAGGACCCGTTCGGTAATGACCCGGTTGGTTCTAAGTAAGTCCGCGAGCAACCCCAGCATGAGCATTTGCACCGAGACGAGCAAGCAAACGGCTCCGACTATGAGTGACTGGATATGTCCTTCGCCGCCAGCGCTCAGGTAGTACCACCCGAATCGTCCGAAAAGTATGAGGCCAACTGCGGCGAACAGGGCAGCTGGAATGTTGAAGAAACGGAGAGGTTTATGCATGGCGTATACCCGGGAGATAGTTCCTGCTGACCTTCGAACGTACTGGCGTTTTGAGTGAAATAGGCGCGACGGGCGAGTAGTTGGATTTACTCCGATGGGCACATCTGCGACTTTTAGGTTAGAGCGGCCAGCCTGGATGAGGCTTTCTAGTGTGTATGTGAACTGCGAGACGACGTTAACTTGGAGAGCCGCTTCTTTGGAGTAGGCCCTGAATCCGGAGGTGACGTCTGAAACGTGTGTCGCTGACGCCTGCCGCACTACCCAAGATCCGACTCTTTGCAGCCATTTCTTTAACAGTGAGAACTCTTCGTGATTGGCTATATCTCTGGTACCAACGACAAGGTCTGCGTCGCCGTTGCGTATAGGTTCCACTAAACGCGGAATGTCCGATGCTGCGTACTGGTTGTCGGCGTCTGTATTGACGATGACATCAGCTCCAAGTTGCAACGATGCGTCAAGGCCTGCTTGAAAGGCGACTGCTAGCCCCTTGTTGTTAGCCAATTGCACAACCATGTCAGCCCCGTGCGCTTTAGCGATTTCAGCGGTTCGGTCGCTTGATCCGTCATCAATAACGACCCAAAGGACGTCATCGAAGCCGTTGACCGCCCTGGGTAAATCCCTCAACGTGGTTGGCAGCGTCTCCGCTTCGTTGAAGCATGGAATTTGGATGACGAGGCGCACTTCCCCATTCTGGTAGAGGAATGGACTAAACACATGGCGGGTGATTATTCATTTCCCAAACTGATTGAACCGGGAGCAGGGGAAAAACTGATGAGCGACGAAGCTACCTACGAGTTAGACGGACATATCGCCACAATTACTTACAATCGTCCTGAATCTCTGAATGCGATTAACGGCGCTATGCGCGAGTGTTTGAATGCCGCATGGCTGGAGTTTTACAACGATCCGGAGGCATGGGTTGCAGTCTTGACCGGAGCTGGTCGAGCTTTCTGTGCTGGGGCCGACCTGCGGCCGGGACAAGGTAACTCCGCGGGTACTTGGCCAGGCAGCTACTTTGAGATTCCAACAATTAATAGTTTTGAAAGCGGCTTGGAGTTGTGGAAGCCAACCATCGCTGCTGTTAATGGGGCATGTATCGGCTATGGGTTGACTGGCGCGATAGCAACCGATTTTTTGTTGGCGTCAGATCAAGCGGTATTCGGTATGCCAGAAGTGAAGGTTGGAGTGCCCACCATTGTGGGTTCCATGCGTATTCCGTCCAAAGTGGCCTGGGCTGACGCCATGGAAATTTTGTTGACGGGTGACAACATTGACGCTGAGCAGGCCGCCGATATTGGGTTGGCGTGGCGGGTGTTCCCTCACGATGATTTGATGGATGAGGCGTATGCGTTGGCTCACCGGTTATGTCAAGGTGCTCCTTTGGCGGTGCGCGCTGTTAAAGAGGTCGCTACTCGTTCTCAACGGATGGGATGGGTAGAGGCAGTACGGATGGGCGAGAGCATCCGGCGGATTGTTGGGAGCAGCGAAGATGCTCAAGAAGGAGTGGACGCGTTCAGAGAAAAACGTTCCCCCGAATGGAAGGGCCGTTAGCCACTTACTTGCTCAGATGAATTGCACGACTTTCAGCTATTTACGTTTCGAGGAGGAGTCGTGCGACGATATCAGTGCCGAAAGCTGTCAATATGGCGAGGTAGAGAAGCCCTGTGGCGGCCATCACGGCAGCATATTGGCGCTCGCGTAGCGCAGCGCGTGTAACAAGCACCAGGGCGCCGGTGGTGAGTGCGCACGCTGCCCAGAACCATCCAAGCATTCCTCCGTAGCTGTCGTCGATTGTTCCAGATAGGACGGAGAACATCCCAGTTGGTATGAGTAAGAGACCGACTTCTACGGGCCAAAGTTTTCCCAACCATGAGACCTGTTCAATTAAGGGTTCTCTTCTAAGACCAGGTTGCACTAGGTACCAGTGACCCAAAAGCATGGCGTCGGTTACCGAACCTAAGAAAGCTGCGCCGATGACTATTCGAGCTGTCTGCAGTAGTTCGTTTCCCCCGCCGCTTGTTCCCGCTGCAACCAGACCTATGAGCCCGACGAGAGGGGCGATGAGATCCCATTGTGGGTTGTAACTACTGCGTCTTGCGCCTCGACGAGTTCTTTCGGTTGCTTCCTGGATGGGTCTCCGCGTAATTGATAGCAGCAGGGTGGCACTAGCAATAATCGCAACAGCGGTAGCAGCTAAGTCACGTGTGGGTTCCGAAGCCCATCCATAACCAGCTATTGCAGCTAACGCGGCGATTGTCGCGTAGGTAGCTCTCAGAAGCCATCCGTAGCCTGGGCCTACTTCTTTGCGTCGCGTTGTCACCCACAAGAATAGGAGGCCCCCCGTTGCCCACTGCAGCAACACTGTTGCGGCGTCAAGCTGTGGACCGGTTGGCATCGTCGGAAGTGTAGTCACCTACGGTTGAGGTCAGACCGTTGTCGTGAACGATAGAAGACCGCGCGCTGCATTGTGACTGGAACGCGTCAGTGGCCCAGCTTCTACATGTCGAATACCGAGTTCGCGTGCTCGCTCAGCAAGCATTTGGAATGTTTCGGGGTTGACCCAACGTTGGACCGGTAAGTGATCGGTGGTGGGGCGTAGGTACTGGCCTATCGTCACAATGTCGACGCCTACAGAAGATAAATCTCCGAGCGCAGAGATCAGCTCGTCATCGGTTTCGCCTAGCCCCGTCATCAACCCTGATTTTGTTATGAGGTCGCGCTCTTTCGCTCGAGCCAAAAGGGTGAGACTTCTGGCGTAGCTAGAGTTGCTTCTCACAGCTCGTTGGAGTCTTGCGACAGTTTCTAAGTTGTGGTTGACAACGTCAGGTCGCTCAGCGAGCACAGACTCCAATGGGGCGACTCGCCCTCGAAAATCGGGAATGAGCATCTCCACGCTTACTCCGGGAGCCTGCTTTCGGATCGATCGCAAAGTGTCTACAAATCCGCTGGCTCCGCCATCGTTCAGGTCGTCGCGCGCTACCGCGGTAATGACCACGTGACTTAGACCCATTCGCTCTACGGCTTGCGCTACTCGGTGGGGTTCTTCTGTATTTATTGGTTCGGGTTGCTGAGTGTCGACTAGGCAGAAGCCGCAGGCGCGCGTGCAACGACTTCCGTTGATCATGAAGGTTGCTGTGTTCTGTCCCCAACATTCATAAATGTTCGGGCACCCAGCTTCTTCGCAGACGGTGTTTAGGTCCAAGGTTTGCATGGTTTTCCGGACCCGTCGGTAGCCGCTGTTGAGGTCGACGCGGGCCTTCATCCACGCTGGCTTTCGTTCTGTGATCGCGAGGCCGTCCCCAAGACCTAAGTCGCCTAGTCGCCGTTGTCGCCGTCTGGTCGTTTTCCGATCTCGCAGGAGCACTGGTACTTCAGCTTTGGTCAGTGTGTTTGCAGCGTGAAGATGTTCGAAGTCTTCTACGGAGCGTGTTAGCCGTGGAAAGACGGTTGCCGCCATATCAAATCCTTGGGTTCCCCAGGTTTCGATTGCTCTAGCGGAAACCTTGTCCACGACTTCGCTCATGGAAGCCTGGACTCCTTCATTTCGCAAGTTCGTGACTGAGAATTCTTTGATTCCACAGGGGATTATGTGATCGAACCACGATAGGTCGGTCGTGACGTTTAGCGCGAAGCCGTGCATGGTTCGGCCTCGACTCATACGCACTCCTATTGCCGCTATTTTCCGTGGCTTACTACTGGCGGAGGCAACCCAAACTCCTGGGTAACGATCAATTCTGCCGCAGTCTTCAAGCCCTAGGTCATGCAGCGCGTCAAGGAGAACTTGTTCGACTTGATGAACGTAAGCCTTAGTCTCTGTAATGCCCCCTCCCCTACGACCGGCTAACGATAAGACTGGATATCCCGTGAGTTGGCCTGGCCCATGGTAAGTAATGTCACCTCCGCGATCAGTCTGCTCGTATGTTGCTCCTAAGGCTGACGGGCTGGTAAGCAGATTGGACATGTCGGCATTCGGACCGCCAGTAAAGACATGTTCATGTTCGAGTAGGAGCAGATGGTCGTCTTGACTGGCCTTGAACAGTCGTCGTTGAAGGTCGTGTGCTTCTCGATACTCAACGCGGCCCAACCACCGGACTCGGAGCATTTAGCTCAGAGCCTTCACGGAGATGGTTATTGACTTCACAGTGCTCTAGGTCACCCGTGGAGGGTGCGGCCCGCGAGTTCTAGAGCGGCTTCACCGAACAGTTCTGAGAGCGTGGGGTGGGGTTGGACGAATTCTGCAATTTCGTCAACGTCGATTTCCCAGTTGACCGCCAAATAGCCTTGGCTGAGTTGCTCCGTAGCGTGTGGGCCTATGAGATGGACCCCCAAGAGCTGACCTGCTTTTCCATCGGGGCGGCGTTGCGCAACAAGTTTCACAATGCCTTCAGTCGTGTTGTGAATCAACGCTCGAGCATTTCCAGCGAACCTATGCTGGCTTGTGACGACGTCATATCCGAGGTCCATTGCTTGTTGTTCAGTTAGGCCTGCATATGCGATTTCGGGGTGACAGTAAATCGCCCAGGGGACTCGGGAGTAATTTATGAGGCGTGGGTCTTGGCCCAGCATTTCGCGAACGACGAGCATCGCTTCGGCAAATCCGACATGCGCCAATTGGGGTGTGCGAATCACATCTCCTATCGCGTATATGTGTTGAAGGTTGGTTCGACAGAACTCGTCGACGACCACAAAACCGTCTTCGTCAACTTCTATCGAAGTGTCTGAGATACCTAGATGATCGGTGAAAGGTCTTCTACCGACACAGACCACCACCTTCTCTACATCCAATTCTGTTCCATTGTTCAGCTGAACAACTGTTCCATCTTGGTGAGGGTTATGACTGTTCGCTGATGCACCCGTCACGACATCAATGCCTCTCTTTTTGAAAGACCGTTGCAAGGATTTTGCTATGTCCGCGTCGGTTCCCGGTGCAAGCGTTTCGGTTGTTTCGACAACGGTGACCTGCGTTCCAAGATCAGACAACATTGAGGCGAATTCACAGCCAATAGCTCCGCCTCCAATAATGGCGACGCTCGCGGGCAGACTGTCGAGCTCTAGGAGCTCTTCAGATGTCAGTACTGTATGCCCATCCACTTCGAAGCCAGGGAGAGTTCTCGGCATAGAACCTGCGGCTATAACAATGGATTCACCAGTTACAACTTGCCTTGATGTGTCGTTGAGACTGATCTCCACGGCATGATCGCCAGCTAATCTGCCGGTCCCCTCTAGCACGGTGATGTCTTTACTTCCGACTAAGTGGGTAATTCCTGCAAATAGCCGTTCCACTACGGCTCGTTTTCTTTCTTGAGCTACGGAAAAGTCGATGACCGGTTCTTGCGTATTAATTCCAAATTCTCCGGCCTGGGCGACGGTGCGGCGCACTGCCGCGGTTTCCAAAAGTTCTTTAGCTGGGATGCAACCTCGATGAAGACAGGTACCGCCTATGCGATCACGTTCAATTAGAGCGACTGTTAGATCAGCGGCTACAGCGGCGAACGCTGCGGCATATCCAGAGGGTCCGCCTCCGATGACTACGAGATCAAAGTCCTTGGAAGTCATGGTGCTGTCATCCTAATAGACACGAAATACAGTCTTGATTGCATTCTGGACTACCTGAGCTTCGGCTAAATGGCGATAAGCACCTGCACAGCAAACGCGACAAGTATGGCGAGGCCAGTTACTAGTGCCGTGATTATTAAAGCTCGCGTGCTCACTTGGTCTGAATCTAGCGTCCTTAAACGCTGAGTCCCATAGCCTTTAACAAGTGCGAATGAGATTGCATAAGAGTTCAGTTCTGTTGATGGTCACGCTGCTAGTTGCATGCGGCAATCGCGAAACTAGCGATGGTTGGGCAACTTCCACTGCTGTGGAGACAACTGTCACAACAGTCGAGACGGTCCAAAGTCCAACCGCGAAAGAAAACGTAGGCCTTGGAGTATCGACCGCTCTGACAACATTGCAGGGCTTGACTCTCTTCGGGGACTCATTTGATCCTTTGTCGTTAGCTCAGCGTGACGTTCTCTTATGGTTTTGGGCTCCCTGGTGAGGCGCGTGCAACAACGAAGCAGCGGCGGTCGCCGCTCTAAGTGAGGAAAGTGAAATAGCGATTATTGGTTTGCCTGGACGGGCCGAACGCGCTGAGTATTTGGACTTTGTTGAGCGCCACGATCTGGATCACCTAACCCACATCGAGGACCCTGATGGGGCTCTATGGAACTATTTCGGCGTTTCTTCTCAGCCATCATGGATTTTCTTTACCGCAGATGGCTCAGTGCTCCGGGGTCGGGGAGTTCTACCGGGCTTACTATTTGAATCTGGGTGAGGGGTACAGCGTTTGACTCCCACTAGGTTTTAGCTATGGCTCGTCGCTCCGTTAGCTGTGAACGGCTCATTTCCGCCGAAGCTTCAGTGATATTTGATGTTTTGGTGGATCCATCTCAGCACGCTGCAATCGATGGGTCGGACACGGTGCAAGGTCATCTTGGTCAACAAGGCCGCTTGTCTCTAGGGAGCACCTTTGCCATGAGGATGCGCCTGTGGCTCCCCTATCGCATCAAGAGCCGAGTGTTGGAATTTGAGGAGAATCGACTAATTGCGTGGGGTCATTTCGGTGGGCATCGGTGGCGTTATGAGTTGCGTCCTGTTGACGAAAAGACGTTGGTGACAGAAACCTTTGATTGGTCCACGTCCCGTCTGCCGTTGGTCATCGAAGCAGTGGGTTATCCGCGCCGACATTTGAAGAACATGGAACGAACGCTTTTTAGACTCGCTGGATTAGTCGAAACGAGCTGAGCACACGGTGCGATTTTTCTCTTTTTTGTCGATAGCGCTGTTGCTTGGAACAGGGTGTGGCGGAAGTAGTGAACCGTCTCTAGCGGATGGTTCGATTCGTAACGAGTTCGGCGATATAGAAACCGCCGGGCAAGTAGGGGTGCTTCGTTTAGTCCCCGGTGATTGTTTCCAACTTGGAGATGATGAGATTGAATTCGTTGATGCTGTTCCGTGTGAAGACGAACACATCGCGGAGGTGTTTGCTGTTTTTGATCTTGCTGATAGTGACTGGCCTGGCGCCGCTGCAGTCTCTCAAATAGCAAAGAGTGGTTGTCTAGATCGATTTCGTACTGCGACTGGTCACAATTTTGATCCAGTCCACATGGCTATCACCGGCTATGCCCCAAGTGAACGTTCGTGGGTTGATGACAAGCGGGTGCTGTGCGTCGTGACTGCTCATGATTTGAGTTTGGTGCGGGGGCGGGTAACCCGCTAATTCCCAGACCTTTTATTGGTCTGGTTCGATAATCCAAACGTCTTCTTCGAACTGTTGCTCGAGCTTTTTTTGTAGTGCCCCCAACGTGCGGTCTTTGGGGTCTCGGACGACGATCGCCTCGTCAGCTATCCGAATTATTGCGTCATCGCGTCTACCCATAGCTTTGCCGAATTGGTCACCGGTGTTCGGTGTCTCATCGCTGGCAACGGTTATGGAAAGGGCAGCGGATAGAAGTTCTTGGAAACGTTTTTGGGTGGCATCAGGCCAACGTTTTTCCATACCGTCAAAGGCGAGAATTACCCTATATGGGACTGCTGCGGCGGCGGCTGCTTCTGCCCCGAGCATTTCTGCTCCCAGACCCAGGCCGGTTACAACTTGAAGGTCCGAGTGCATCTGGGCTTTTGCTCTCAGCAGCTCGATCATTCGACGGCGAATTGAAAGTGTCGTTGAGTTTTCCCCGTAACCTCCAAGTTCGGGCGGACGGTGACCAAACACTGCGATGGTGTGCGCTGTGTTGTCCTCTAGTTGTTGTGCTTCGCCAGATACATCTGCCTGTAAGCCGCGCACAATGGCATCAGTGAAAATTCCTCCGGACTGTGCTGATTGCTGAGCTGCTGCGGTCGTTGCTAACTGGTCGGCTGCTTCGTTGAGGCGGTGACCTGCGTGACCTTTTACCCATAAGAACTCGACGTCTCCGCGTGCATTGACTAGCTCTATGAAGGGCTCCCACAGATCTCGGTTTGCGACGGGTTCTTTCTTTGAGTTCTTCCAATCTCGCTTCAGCCATCCTTTCCACCATTCTTGGACGAAACAATTGACCACATATGTTGAATCGCTGTGAACTCGTAGCGGACCGTCAAGAGCCTGGACAGCTGCGCTGGCGGCCATCAATTCCATTCGTTGGTTCGTTGTGTGAGAGTCGAAACCTGATGCCCATAGACCCTGATCGACCACAAAGCCCCATCCGCCGGGTCCGGGATTACCCAGACAAGCTCCGTCGGTATAGACGTCAATAGTCATTGCAATACTTCATACATCACCCACGTCGCCGAAACACGCACTTGGCACCCACTTCGCTGTTGTTGGCAAGATTAGATTTGTGTGTTGAGCTTTGGTTCGCGCGTAAATAACCGTTGTTCTAATCGATCCGTATGTAGGTAGTCATGTCCCCCCTCAATACTCCAGATGCCTAGCTCTCTGAGGTTCACAGGAAACTGCGACGCCGACGATCTGCTGAATGACAATCCTTTGGCGCTAATGATTGGAATGTTGTTAGATCAACAATTTCCGATTGAGCGCGCATTTCTTGCTCCTTTGCTACTTCAGGAACGTTTGGGTATGCGCCTTGATACGACCAGCTTGGCCAAAATGTCGCCGGATGCCTTGGTCGATTTATTTGCTGAGAAGCCTGCGTTGCATCGGTTTCCGAAATCAATGGCTACGAGAACCCATTCGTTGTGCGTTTATTTGGTCGAACAGTACTCAGGGGATCCAGTTGAGGTGTGGGCCGGGGTGTCTGATGCGTCGACTCTGCGCGACAGGTTGCTGGCTTTACCTGGTTTCGGCGAGAAAAAAGTCGCAATATTTATCGCTTTGCTAGCCAAAAGATTCGGTGTTGTTCCGCGAGGTTGGGAATCGGTGAGCGGCATATATTCAACGAGCGGGTTCCATTCCGTAGCGGACCTCGATTCACCTGAGGCCCTTATGCATTTGAGAGAGCAAAGAAGCGCAGCAAGGAGAAAGAAATGACATCTGACATTCCCCTGAAGGACCGCTACTACGAAGATTTCTCCGTGGGTGATTCGTTCACCTTAGGGAGTGTTGAAATGGTTGAGGAGGAGATGATTGCCTTTGCAACTCAATTCGACCCTCAGCGTTTTCACGTTGATCCAGAGGCAGCCGCTCAAACCATTTATGGGGGCCTGATTGCGTCTGGATGGCATACGGGGTCGCTAATGATGCGGTTAAGCGCTGACGATTTCTTGGGTGATAACTGCCTCGGAGCGGCTGGGGCATCAGAGTTATCTTGGCCGGCACCTGTTCGAGCAGGCGACATATTGACGTTACGAATCGAAGTTTTGAGTATGCGGGAGAGCAACTCCCGACCAAATTTAGGATTTTTGGAACTTACCAACGAGCTCATCAACCAGAACGGTGAGGTGGTAATTCGAGTAGTTCCAACAATGTTGATTGCCAGAAAGCAGGTGGCGGATTAGTCGACGCTCTCGACAGCTTGTCGTTCTAACCACCCAAGCAAGACAGCTAACGCTCGGGGGTCGTGCCGAATTCGGTGATCTGCTCCACTTACCAGTCGAAGTTCAGGCGAATGATGAGCTTCGGCCAAATGTCTGGCGTCGTCGAGGGGCACTTGACGGTCGTTAGTTCCATGCAAAATTAGTAACGGTCGGGACCCCATATCTTTGACCGAATCGATCGCTCGGTGTTGTCGAAGTTCACTGGACCATTGGTTTACCGATGAGGGGTAGTTCTCATCATCAATTACTCCAACGTTGCGACAGTGTTGTAAGAAGCGCCGGGGGTCGGATGCCCAATCGTCAAAGTCTGCTCTCGGGGCCATTACAGCTACTCCTCGAATTTCGGGGTCGCGTGCTGCCGCCATGATGGCTAGTGATCCCCCAGTGGTGGATCCCACTAGCCATATCCGTTGGGATCCCTCGTCGCGAAGTTTTTGGATTGCTCTCGCTACATCGTTTAGCCAGCCAAGCATCGAAAATTGGCCTTCTGATTGGCCGCAGCCGCGGAGGCTGACAGCTAAAACTGTCCATCCTTGTTCTTCGGCCACGCGCTCTGCGAACTGTTCGTATGACCTGCTGGGTACACCTGGTCGCTGAGTTGATGGGAAACCATGGCAGAGGAGCATCGACGGGGCGTCAGGGGTTGAGCGTTCAGGCCGAACAAGAAAGGCTTCTAAGTGTGGGGTGCCGTCTATGCGGGTTTCGGTAATGGTGACGGGCAAGGCGGAGCCGTTTCCTTTAACGGCAGCAGGCCGCTAGCTTGTACCCGCGATTGCGTGCTTCTCTGAGTTCATCGGGGCCGAAGGTGGCATACATTTTTGCCTTACATAGATCTTCGACTGCGGCTTCAATGATCGAGCCGGACATTTCTAGGTCATAGACGCGCTGATTACGCTTATCACCAACGAATCTGTGACCTTCTAGTTCTTTGGGCGGTTCCATGTTGTCTATTTTGCCTCACTCGGAGGTTCGAGTTGTACCGAGCGCCCCAATCAGCTTCAGGTACTGCAAGTGGGCGGCCAAGATCGCCTCAACTGTCGGGCGGGTAATTTCGATGTCTTTTGATCGCGCATAGCGGTACAGGTTCTGCAGGGCTGCGGAGGGGTCGGCAACTTCGTCTTGCTCAGTGTTGAACTGGAGCTGATTGAGGTGAATCCTGAGTAGTTCTCTTAGGGTGTCGGGGTCAGTTTTAGCTGCGACGTCGAAGGGCAATTCGCCCTCAACGAATAGCGCTGCTTCTTCAAGTCGCCAGACGGGCTGGCGGGGTTGCCTACTTAGCTTCCGTGTTTCGCGTCCTACGAATCCAGCCGCGACGATAAAGCCGATGGCTAGGGAGACAGCAACCGTTAGGCCGAGCATGACGTGTTAGCTCTTTCTGGGTCAGAAAGGAAAATTTATAGCCCTATTCTTTGGGCCAAGAGTTCACGGTGGTAGGCGGGGTCACCAAACATCAATTCGGAGCTTTTGGCTCGCTTGAAGTAGAGGTGTGCTGGGTGTTCCCAGGTAAATCCGATGCCACCGTGAATCTGAATGTTCTCAGCAGCGCAGTGGAAATATGCTTCAGAGCAGTAGGCCTTGGCTAATGAAGCGACTGAAGGCAGTTCGTCGTTCATTTCTGAGGCACACCACGCGGCATAGTAGGCAGCCGATTTCGCTGACTCAACTTCTAGCAACATGTCTGCGCATTTGTGTTTGATGGCTTGGAAGGAGCCGATCGGACGTCCGAATTGGACGCGATCTTTGGCATATTGCACTGCCATATCCATTACGAACTGTGCTCCGCCTACCTGTTCGTTTGCGAGTGCTACTGCAGCTAGGTCCAAGATTTGGCTGATGTAGGCGAAGTCGTTTGTGTCACAGAGGTGATTTGCCGGAGTGCTGTCGAAGGTGATTCGAGCTTGTTTGCGAGTTTGGTCCATTGTGGACAGATTCTCGCGTGTGAGCCCTGATGCGTCTCCATCGACGGTGTAGAGGTGGATGCCTCCATCGGCTCGGGCAGCGACGACAAAAAGGTTTGCTGTTGCTCCGTCGGTGACGAACATCTTTTCACCGGTGATAGTTGCTCCGTCGCTAGTTCCGCTCGCTTCGACAGTTATGCCCTCTGCGTCCCACCGTCCGTTGGCTTCTGCGAGTGCGAGGGTCGCTATTGTGCTTCCGTCAGCTATGCCGGGTAGGAGCGAAGCCTTTGCATCCTCATTGCCTGAATGGATGATCGCGTTGCCTGCAAGGACGACGGTACTGAAAAATGGTGCGCACAGGAGGCTGCGACCCATTTCTTCGAGCGCTATTCCTAGTTCGACGTAACCAAAGCCTTGGCCTCCGTACTCCTCAGGGATGATCATGCTTTGCAAGCCAAGTTGTTCTGCCATTTGACTCCAGACCGCAGAGTCGTATCCGTCGTCGGTTTCCATTAGCTCCCTAACGGTCGCTTCGGCAGATTTTTCTTCCATGAAGGCTCGGATGAAGCTTCGGAGTTCTTCTTGTTCTTCGGTGAATGCAAAGTTCACGGTAAGTACCTTTTCGCTTGGTTGCTAGAGGCACTGTTCTAGCCGGTTTGAACACATTCAACAAATCGTTTGTGTACGTTGGTGTACACACTTTTTGGGTAGAGTTGGAGCATGAAACTTTCATCCACCGTGCAACAAGTTGGCACCCGAGATCTTCGAGCTAATTTGGCGCACTATCTAAGAGCTGCAAGTAACGGTCATACCATTTTCGTCACACTTGATGGACTTCCAATGGCTCAGCTGTCTCCTATTAGCCAACAGCCCAACAAGACCTCTCTGGAAGCGTTAATCGCCTCCGGCCTCGTTCTGGCACCAAGCAATGATGACAGGGAAATATCAGCCGCAGCGTTTGAACTACCCGCCGGGTTATCAAGTGATAGAGCGTTACGAGAAATACGAGGTCGTTAATGACCATCGCCCTCGATAGTTCTGCGTTGTTGAAACGCTATTTGACGGAGCCTGGCCACGAATTGGTGAACGAATATCTGACGGCGGATCCAGTTTGGTGCGCCTCGGCGTTAGCCCGGACAGAGGTCCAGTTAGCTCTGCACAGGGTTGCATCAGGCCCTGAGGAGCAAAGGACGTTGTGGTCAACCTTCCGCGAAGATTGGGAGCGCGTTGCCGTTGTGCCGACTGATCAGCGTTGTTTAGCGCGAGCCGTCGAACTCGGTGCCACCTTTCAGTTAGGTACTGTCGACGCTCTGCATCTAGCAGCCGCAGATCGTCTTCCTAGACCCTTGACCTATTTGACCTTTGATAGTCACCAAATACCTGCTGCGCTTGGGCTTGGTTTTGAAGTGGCGTCAACTCAGGGCTCCACAGAGGCAATGCGCGGTTAAAAATCTATTCCTCTCCGATGGAAGATTGGAGATAGCGCTCAATGCCGATGTCGTCAATCATCGAAAGTTGGGTTTCGATCCAGTCAAGATGGTGCTCTTCGCCTACTAGTAGATGTTCCACGAGTTCTCGACTGCCAGGGTCGCCTTCCGATAGGCAAATTTCAACGCCTCGGCGGTATCGTTCGACCGCTTCAATTTCAAGTTGGAGGTCGAGCCTAAGTTGTTCTTCGACTGACTCGCCGACAGCGATGTTGCCGATACGTTGAACATTGGGGTGGCCCTCGAGTAGAAGAATTCGCTCGATGAGCTTTTCTGCATCATGCATTTCTTCAATCGATTCGTCGCGGAAGGCCTTTGCGAGAGCTTTCCATCCCCAGTTTTCACAAATTTTTGCGTGAGCGAAGTACTGGTTGATCGCTGTTAATTCAGCGGTGAGCGCCTCGTTGAGAAAAGTGATTACCGGCTCTGATCCCTGCATTGATTAAGGTCTCCTCGTTCGTGCATTGAAGACCCTATAGGCAGTCGTTGATGATTCGCTGCCACTTATTTCCGGTACTGCAATATGTGAGCGTTAAGCAACCGCTCGGCGGATCACGAAACTCTGAGGTGCGGCGAGTCGTTGTACTTGTTCGATGCATGCTCCACATTCGGTACCTGCACCGCAGCGAGCACCTATCTCTTCAGCGCTGAGGGCACCTGCTTCCAACAGTTCTCTAATCGCAGCGTCGTTTATGGCTAGGCAGTGGCAGACAACCATCAGGAATCCTGCTTCCTGGTAACTGTGATTTCGCCTCTTACACCACTATCGAGCAGTCCTAGCGCTGTGCTGAGCGGCACTCTTCTGGACCGAGAGGCGAGCCGATTAGCTCCTTTGAGCTTCGCAGTGGGTCCGGGTTTACCAAATTGCAGGGAAACTCCCTCTACTCGTCGCATCGAAGAGAGCCAGTGGCTAGCTGCAGTCCGGTCTATCACTGCGGGAACCAGTATGTATTCGTCTACTCCGAACCGAATCTCAGTAGTCCTGCTATTCACGGCGAGTACTTGAGTGACGGCGCGGCTGGCGGCCGTCCGCATAGAAGCCTCAGAAGTTTCAGAGTTCTCAACTACCGACATCAAGCAAACCTTACTCATTTTGAAGGGTTGGTGTACATGTTTTAGCGAGGGCAGCCAATATTCCTAACAAAGGGTGTACAACCGCAGTTGCGCGCAGAGAGCGTCTAACGGAAGCAGCCGCCGTTCTCAGGTAAGTGTGCACCCACTGAGAACGACGGCTGAGACCTACTTGCCTTGCGGCAAGTCCACCGATCAGGATTTCGTTATTGCAAACTGCCTATGTCGTCACGACCGATCTCCAAGAGACCCCAGACTGGATACAGAGCGGTGCGAATCTCATCGGAAGACGGGCCCGATCCGGGTTCGTTCTCCAGTTCGTATGCACTGTTCAAGGTTTCGATCGTTTCCGCAAACATGCCAAGTACACCAAGCTCAGGCTCAAGTACTCGCCAGAAGGCAAGGCCCTCGGCCTGGTGGATGCGGGCTTTGTCCATGTCGCCCTCAGCAAGGTCGGCTTCAACCTTCACTGCGTATCGCATGACTGCCTGGGAGTAAGTGATAACCACACCACGCTTGACCAGATTGGCTGCGGCTTCAGCTCCACCAGCGTTTCCTCGCAGCAATGCATCACGGCCAGCGATCATGGCGCTAAGGATTGCTTCATTGGCTTTAGCGGTCTCACCATCGGAACCAAGGGTTCCGAAGTTGCCACCACGTTTGTTAGCTGTGCCGTATGGGCCGCAGCCTCCATTAGCTCCGTGGTAGAAGGCCCAGCCTTCGTCCCAGTTATGAACGGCGCCTGCCCAGTTTCCATCGCCTGCTTTCGCAACGGCGGAGTTGAGCTCATGCGTTACGTATGCGAGTAGGGCTTGATTCTGCATGCCTTTCTGCACACCTTGCTTACGTACTCCGTCGGACTCACCTGCAAACATGCCTGTGCCCTCAAGCGCAGATGTAATAAACGCGTCAAGAGATCCGGGACTGCCGTAGTAGGTGTCATGAGCATGGTTTTTGCCCTCTGCTGACGCGAAGCCGCCAAGAGTTCGGAAGGATCCATCACTCTTTTCAGCGTTCTTTCCATTGTTGTAAATATCAGCAACGGCATCGAAATCAATCGGACTGGCACCGAGCAACTCGTTCATGTCGCACATATCGAGCACCAACAAACGGTGGTTATCAACATTGGAGGCGTAGTCGTAGCCACCTTCTCCGGCAGTCGCGTCATCTGTGACTTCTGCGCCAGCTTTAGCTGGGGCGCTAGAAGAGCCTGAGGCACTTCCAGAAGAAGAGCCGCTGCCACTCGCCGAGGCGGAGGCGGAGGCGCTGCTGGACCCGCTGCCGGAACCAGAACCACTACCGGAACCAGAACCACTACCGGAACCAGAACCACTACCGGAACCAGAGCCACTGGACGAGCTGGCTGAACCGACTTCGCGAACAGATGCTCCATCGTCACCGCAAGATGCGGCAACTAAAGCGAACGCAAAAATCAATCCAAGCAGCTTAAGCAAGGACGAACGTTTCATGTTTGGTTTCTCCATAACAAGACTAGAGGGGGAATAACACTCGCATGATAAGGCGTCTTAATACTATTTATCAACCAAAAGACATTACTTCTTGTAAATGTCATATGATGCCTAAATCGACCGGGGCCTGCAGGGCGACTTCAGATCGGCGGTGGTTAGCGCACTATCGCCTCAAAGCCAATTAGTCTGCTTATCTAGATGAATTTTCAATCGTTTTATATTCATCAGCATTTATGTTTGGCTTGCTTATCATTTTATGTTAAACAATGTGACAACGTACCTGCGGGCCTTAGGGTCCCTCGCCTCTTCGTGCTGAGGCGGGTTGTGGGTCGAGTCCGACCTGGTGGGGAATCCCCTCCTCGCCAACGCTTCCTTTGCCTGCCTCGGGCAAAACCCTCCAACGGCGGGACGGACTCGCCCACAACGGGTCACTACCCGTTAAACCGCAAATGGTGATTCACTATTGGCACAGCACATCAGAACGAGCTCGTGATATGCAGAATCAGTTTCGGGCTTCAGAAAAGGATTAAGCGAATGAGCAGCGATCTCAACACCGACCATGGCGGCGATTTCGACGTTTCTCCAACTGGTGATACCGAGTCATTCCCCACTGACCCAGAGCTATCTCGATCTTTGGTCGCGTCAATCGGCACAGGTGTCTTGTCAACGCTTAACTCACACGGCTATCCCTATGGCAGTCTGATCTCCTACGCAAACGATGAGCGGGGTAACCCCATAACCTTGATTTCCGACCTCGCAGAACATACAAAAAATGCCCGCTCGGAACCAAAGGCCAGCCTCTTAGTCACTCACGCCCACTCGGCGGAAGGTGATCCTTTAACCGGGGCGCGACTAACACTTGTGGGACAGATGCAGCTGCTCGGAAAGGACGACGAATCTTCCGATGCTTACTTAAACAAGCATCCTTACGCAGCCGACTACTCCAACTTTAAGGATTTCAACTACTGGAAATTGGAAGTCGAGAGTTGTCGCTTCGTAGGCGGCTTCGGCCACATGAGCTGGATGGAAGCCGAAGCTTATGCCTCCGCTGAACAAGATCCCTTTTGCGGTAACGCTGAACACGCGATTGAACACATGAACGATGATCACGCCGACGCAAATCTGATTTTCGTGCAGGAGCTAGGTGGCATACCGAATGCCTCTGACGCTCAAATGATCGCCGTAGACCGGTATGGGATGACCTTCAAGGCATCAACTGCATCGGGAACGCGCACAAGTAGGGTTGCCTTCCCCGAAGTTGCACATGAGGCTTCGCAATTAGAACCGTTCGTTATAGGTCTACTTCGTTCGTTGCGAGACGACACTTAGCAACAGTTCTGACTATTTCATAAGTCGATGCTGACTTGTTAGTTCAGGCGTTCTCCGGCGCATCCGGCACGCACAGCGGAGTCCCGGTCGCGGGATCGGCAATGACGACTGCCTTAAGCCCAAACACTTTTTCCATCATCGAAGCTGTGACAACCTCGTCGGGCGCGCCCTGGATGAACACGTCACCATTGAGCATCGCTACGACGTGATCGGCGTAGCGGGAACCTTGATTGATGTCGTGCAGGACCATGACGACAGTTCTCGCCTCTTCAATATTCAGCTTTTTCAGCAGCTCTAAGATTTCGACCTGGTGAGCGATATCTAGATAGGTGGTGGGCTCATCTAGAAGCATTAGATGAGCGTCTTGTGCTAGCGCCATGGCAATCCACGCTCTTTGACGTTGACCGCCAGAAAGATGGTCAACGAGAACGCCAGCTGAGTCCGAAAGTTTGGTTAGCGCGAGAGCTTTTCGTACTGACGTTTCATCTTCGCTACTCCATTGGTCGAAAATTCGTTGATGTGGGTACCGACCTCGGCGCACTAAATCCATGACCGTTAATCCAGATGGCGCTGTCGGTCCTTGCGGCAATAATCCAACCTGTCGAGCTACGGCTTTCGTCGATTGTTCATGGATGTCGCGACCGTTGAGCAGCACCGAGCCGCTAGTCGGCTTTAAAACACGCGATAACCCTCGAAGCAGTGTCGATTTTCCCGATCCGTTAGCGCCGATAATCGCAGTTATCTTTCCTGCCGGTACAACAAAGTTGAGTCCGTCGATAACTGGGCTCGATCCGTAGCCGAGATATAGGTCAGACGTCTTCAAGTCCATGGTTTGGGGTCTGATTTCAAGGGGCACGGTTATACCTCACCAAAATGAATAGAAAGTAGGGTCCGCCTAGCGCAGCCGTTATAACACCAACCGGCAGAGTGGTCGGCGCAAATAGTTGCTGAGCTATCAAGTCACAAGCCAACAGAAATAGCGCCCCAACAACACCCGTCAGAACAAGCGTCCCGCCGGTGAGAGGTCCAGCTACCAATCTGACAATATGTGGCACTAACAGCGCCACAAAGCCAAGGGGACCAATAACAGCTACAGCCACAGCGGCGTAGCCCGAGGCGACCAAAATTATTGCTGTGCGTTCCCGTTCAACTCGCAACCCAAGACTCGAAGCCATGTCATCGCCAAGCTGTATCAGTCTTAGGCGGCGTACAAGAATCCACGCAGGCGGCGTGAGACAAGCTATGGCAACAGTCAGGGTCCAAGCATCGCTCCACGAGGCACCAAATAAACTTCCGGCCTGCCATCGCGCTGCTGCAAGAACTTGCTCTATTGGGAACTTCACCATCAAATACGTAATCCCTGAAGCAAGCAGCGCGTTTATTCCGATGCCGACCAGCACGAGACGGTTGCCTGTTATCCCTTTTTTCCAGGCCAACAGGTAGATCGTTCCCGCAGTAACAACTGCCCCAGCAAAAGCTGCCCACGGCAATAAGCCCACGTCTGCTCCAATGGCCAGCACGAAAACAGCACATAAAGCAGCCCCGGTGTTAATCCCGATTACATCTGGGGACACCAGTGGGTTGTTTAGAAGGGTCTGAAACAACGCTCCAGAGCTCGCCAAACAAAAGCCAGCTAGTACTGCCGTCACTACTCTCGGAAAGCGGAGAGAGTTGACGACGAAGGAGTATTCGCCCGCACGATCCCAAAAGGCAGTCGATATTGCCTGGAAGCGAGGAATTGGATATTCCCCTATTTCAAGACCTAGGAGGGTCAGGAGAACCAAAAGGGCTGACGCTCCGCCACAAAGTCGCACTACCCGAAGGTCAACCAGCATTGAAAGTCGTTTTGTGCGCAACGAACGTGGAGAGGGTTCTAGCACGGCAGTGAAGCTGATCAGGACTGCAACCGCGACGATGCTGACGACTAGAACCGCCAGAGTGACGGGTGACGGCGCGGTGATAGCTTCAGGTCTCACAACTCCGCAAGCCTTTTAGAGCGCACTAGGAAGATTAGGAACGGTGCTCCGACCAGGGAGGTGACAATCCCGACCTGAAGCTCTTGGGGGGAAACCACTATTCGTCCCAAAATATCTGCCATCAGCAAAAGACTCGGGCCGAACAATAGCCCTAAGACAGTGATCCATCGATAGTCCGGCCCAACAAGTGAACGCGCTATGTGAGGTACAGCGAGTCCAACGAAGGCGATCGGGCCAGCTATTGCCACGGCTGAAGCTGCGAGCACTACTGAGACAAGGCCTGACCAAAGCCGCACAACTCCCACTCTTTGCCCAAGTGATGTAGCGGCTTCATCTCCTAGGGAAAGCGTGTTCAACGAGGAACCGAGGAGTAACGCAGCGCCGACGGCCACCAGAATCAGAGGAAAAAGCAGTCGGATCTCTTCGGTACCTCTTCCCGTTAGAGATCCGGCGAGCCAGAATCGAGCTTCGTCCAGGGTTTCTTCATCCAAAAGCAAAAGCGTTGAGGTCCATGCTGAGAGTAAAGCCGTGAGTACCGCTCCTGCTAAAGCCAATTTGACCGGGGTAATGCCTCCAGGTCCTACTCGGGCCACTCCGTAGACAAGGGTTCCAGCGGCTACTGCTCCTAGGAATGCAAACCAGACATACCCCTTGGGAGTGAGGATGTTTAACCCATGGATAGCCGTAACCATCGCGAACGCGGCACCTGCGTTGATGCCAAGGATTCCGGGTCCTCCCAACGGGTTGCGCGTTACTCCCTGGGTGATCGAGCCAGCTGCTGCTAAGCAAGCTCCTGCTGCAATAGCAAGCAGGGTCCGCGGCAATCGCAACTCGCGCACCACGATTTGTGCAGTGTCTTCTGAATCAAAGGCGAATAGGGCAGCCCAAGCAGTCCCCAGATCAACCGCCACTGGCCCTACCAAAAGACTGCAAATAGAGGCGAAGCCAAGCAGAGTGACTGCAAGCAAGGCCCAACCTATTGGTCGGAGAGAACCATCATCGTTATCCGGCTTTGAGGCGTTTAGGTAGGCCATTGTCGCCTCGGAGCTCTCATTCAGGACAAGGAGTTTGGGCGGCCGATAGGAAGCCACAGAAATCGTCTTTAGTTACCTGCCATATGCCGTCAACGAGATAAATGGTTCTATCCAGGTCCGTATAGGCAGGGGAATCCCCGAAGTAGACGTCGTAGATAATGATCGCCTCGTTGTCGTTTATCTCTGCGGCCTTAGGCGTCAGGGTGATCCCGTCATTATCGACCGCGCCCAGCCGATACGCCTCGTTGGCATCTCGCAGTTCGTTCGCTTTTTGTAAGTGGGGCGCTTTGTCTTCCCAAATGGTCTCGCTGCCGTAGACAAGGCGAAATGCGTTCATAGCTGCCTCTTCTTCTGCCGTAGGCGGGTCAATAACGACGGTCACTACCTGGGAGATATTGGGTACTAGCTCTTCAAGAAGCAGGCTGAGACTGAGAATCGTGATTGAGCTCACTGCTGTATCAAAGCCACTCCCCCGATCTACCCAGATCACGTTTTCTTGTTCTAAAAACGGCTGAGAATCGATCAATGAGTTGCGGAGCACCGGGTCCGATTCCACCACCAGAACGTCGACAGCTAACAGGCTTTCCAGTTTTTCGGTCATCGTTGACCAGTCTGCACCCCCGATCTCATCGTCCAGATTTGACGGGTACACAAGTCCCAACTGCCTAAAGAAGCGGGATGACAGAGATTGGCCTCCTCCAATTTGAAGGACTTCTCTTTCATCGACTTTTATGTGAGCAAAAGTGGATCCTTCTAGGGCTGGGTGCGGACGAATAGCGTCAAAAATTGAAGCTTGGGTAACCAAGATCGCCTGCCCTGATTCGGACTCCAGATCCAGGACGTGACCGACAAACTCCGCGTGGGTTTGCCATGACATTTGCGGTGAGTTAGGTGATCCAGGTTGGATAACAGTGGGAGCTATGGAGGACAACTCTTCGTATTGTTCGAGAGTTAGCTCTGTCTTCGTCGCCATTATGAGATCAGGTCGTAATTTTGCTATCGCACCGTAGTCAATGCCCCCGTCAACGTTCGCTGGTCTCAATATTTCGACGTTGCGAAGAACTTCTTGGGACCACGGAGGAGGAAAGCTCCCGGTCGAGCTTTGAGGTTCAGTAACGGCAATGGGGATCACTCCAATAGCTATCAATGAGTCCTCTTCGTATGACCCTAGGGTGATAATGCGCTCTGGGTTTTGAGGTACCACTGTCTGTCCGTAGCGATGCGGTATCGCAATCTCCTTAAGAGCTTTGACTGGCGTCGAATTTTCCTCTTCAGACAACTGCGGCTGCGCTTCGGTGCTAGTTGAAGGTCGCCCCGCCGAGGAACCCGCATCGGTATCAGCTGGGGATGAGCACGCAACGAGACAAAACAGGCTTAGCGAAAAGAGGGTCGCGCCACAGCCACGGTTCCAAAAACCCATCGAATGGCTTATCTGGTGGGTTCTGCTCGTAAGACAACATCAAATGAAAGAAGTTCTGCTCCATGTGCTACTGGTTGGGCAGAAGCCTCCGCATGACCGCGAGCGAACTCCGGTGACTGCACCCAGGCCATAAAAGCTTCCTCCGAGGCCCAGCGGGTGTAGACGTACCAAGTATCACCATCGGCCGGTCGGAGAAGTTCAAAATTTTCGAACCCCTCCATTCGCTCAACCTCTCCGAGCCGCGACTCAAAACGTCTCAGTAGTTCGTCACCAGAACCCTCCGGCACGGTGATCGCGTTAATCCTCACAACGCTCATTATTTCTATTCCTCCCTCTTCGAGATCTGATCTGTTGAAGGGTGAACTGTCTCACTCGCTGCGAATTCAGCCAAATAATTGGCATAGGCACACAGCGCTAGACGGTCGACTTGCTCCTCAGAAAAACCGGATTCGACTTCTAACTTGACAATAACTACCCCAAGCTCGAGGTCGGCAGTCAAGGTAACGGTCGTTTCATCCGCCACTTGCGCATCGCAGTCCAAGTCGCTGAACAACTTTCGCAACCGACCCGGGGCGAGGGATGCAACAAACCAACGTTCCCCTCGGCGGTATCGCGAGCGATACACACCTGCCACCACGTGATCTAGTGCACCACCCGGAACTATTCCTCCAAGCCACGTATCTACTTCGGTAGCTATCGGACAGGGGCCTTCAGCAACTAGGTGGCGGAACGTGCAAGGGCTTAAATCAGCGCGTGAGTGACCAGCAACAGTTATACGACCCCCATCCGTTCGTCTCAACAGCAGCTCAGCGCCTGGCACGCAGTGTGCAAGGGCCGCTGCGGATATCACGTCATCTTTGTCAATCATTAAGACTCGTCTCCACTTTCCCGTGCTTGATCGATTACTTTCGAAAGTTCTGAAATCAGCGCTCCGACTCTCGGTCCATTCCCCAGCAGCCACTGGTCGTCGAAATGGACTATCGCTCCATTCCTTCCTGCGGGGGTTTGAGAAAGACCACCGATCTGTAATAAGCCCGACGGTCCACCAACCGAATCAAGGCCGGCGGATGGCACCAGAATTACGTCCGGCGCCGCGACCATCAAACCCTCTGCTGAGATACTTTCGCTGCCCGTTATGTCCAGGACCGCTGCCATGCTTTCTCCACCTGCAGCCTCAATGATCCAATGCGTTGCCGAGCTCTTGCCCAACACCAGTTGAGTACTAGCACCGCGCAGATATAAGGAGACCACTCTCGGTCGCCTCTGCACACCAACAACAGTTGATGCCGCGATTTCCTCTTCTACCTGAGTAGCCAACTGCGATCCAATTTGCGACACTCCCAAAGCGTCGGCCACCGCTCGGATCTTCTCCGGCGGCCCGGCTGGACCAGAAGAATTCGGCACAATTACGACCGGAAACCCAAGACGTCTGAGGTCTTCAATAACTCCTGGAGGGCCGGCTATGTCAGTGGCTAGCAGCACCGTCGGCGCATAAGACGCAATCGTCTCTGCCGAAAGCGCTCTCTGATAGCCAATTTCTGGTAGCTCATCGGCCTCGGCAGGAAAAGTTGCAGACATATCAGTCGCTACAACTCGCTCCCCAAGGCCAAGGGCAAACACCACTTCAGCTACCGTGCCATCGAGCGGAATAATCCGGTCGATTGAGTCAACTGTTACTTCCGTGCCCGTTAAGTCCGTCACGACTACCGGGAGAATCGCTTCGAGGCTCTCGCCCTGACCAGCGGCCAGCTGTTCTTCCTCGTCGGGCTGCGTTTCACTAGTGTCACCAATGGCCTGTGACGCTTGTTCCTCCAGGGACGCTGCCGGCGTTTCAGAGTTTGCGCCGCACGCCAGACATCCGAGCACCAAAAAAGAAGCCCCAGATATGAACATCATTCTTGATCTGATCGAAGTTGAAATGTTCAGAAACACTTGTAGACGCTTCTCTATTTGGTGCTCAGGTTTACTTGGCTCATAGTGATAGGTATGCCTACCATTTAAGGTCTTGGCAATGCAACATTCGTAAGGCCTGGGTTTCGAAGTCGTAAGCTTTGCCCATGACTCTTCATTGGCAAGCGACGGGGATCGAGGTCCACAAGGTTGTCGTAGGACCTTACGAAAACAACGTCTTCACCATCAGGTGTACCGAGACAGGAGAAGCGCTTCTTATAGATGCCGCCAACGAGCACGAACAGCTTCTCGAGCTCTGTCAAACCCTTGGCGTCAGGACCGTGGTCGAAACTCACGGCCATTGGGACCATATACAAGCTATTCCCGCGATTCGAGACGCCGGATACGAGGTGGGTGTCGCGGCTGACGACGCCACGATGTTGCCCAGCTACGACTTCATTCTCGAAGACGATTCAGTAATACAAGTTGGTCGTCTCCGGATTAGGACTATTCACAACCCCGGCCACACACCAGGTTCTATGAGCTTTTTTGTCGAGGACACACCACTGCTCTTTTCAGGTGACACTCTGTTCCCAGGAGGACCGGGCGCTACCAATTTCGAAGGTGGCGACTTTGACATCATTATCAAGAGCATCGAAGACCGCATGTTCTCTAAGTTCTCAGCGGACACCATCGTGTTGCCTGGCCACGGAGATGACACGACTATCGGCAACGAATCGCCGCAACTGCAGGAGTGGATTGATCGGGGTTGGTAGAGATCTAGCCCGTGGCTACACGGCGGCTCAGAGCGCGGAACGCCATGGTGAACGTGACTAGTCCCAACCCGACGATGGCTGCAACTGCCTTGAGCAACAGGTCAAATTCCCAACCGTCCGAAAGAACGGATCGCATACCCTCCAGCAGATAAGTGACAGGGTTCCAAGCAGCAACTGTTTTTAGCCATCCGCTCATTAACTCCCGGGGCAAAAAGCTGGGGGTAAGGAAAGCGAAGGGGAAGAAGATCAGAAAAGCCGAGTTCACTGCAGCCGGGTTACCCGTTCGAAGAGCAATTGTGTAGGGGAACCCCGTAAAGGTGAGGCTCCAAGCCATCGATAGCACCACAAAGACCAACAACCCAGTGACGCCTGTTCCAAAACTGACTCCAACAGCGAAGCCGAGAAGCAACACAATTGTGGCCAATATAAACGCCAGCACTATGTCTGCAATCATCAGGCCAAGTAGGAGTGACACCCGACGTATGGGCGTCACAAGCATCCGATCCAAGTATCCGGTCTGGATATCGGTCACCAACATGTTTGCCCTAGATATTCCCGTGACCGCGAAGATGATCGCTACCGGCAACTGAAACGCACGGTAATCAATCCCTGGCTGTCGCTCCACGAATGCTTCAAGAGCGCCGATATTGACTACAAAGAAGAAAACGGGGATTGCTAATGCTGGTCCGATGAATTCTGGCTCCCGAGAGAGGCTGCGAATAGCGCGACGAGCGACCGTTCTAATGTCTCCAAGGAATGTGTTTCGTTTTGCGATCGGCTCGCGTTGCGTTGTCATTCATCGACCTCATGAGACAGTCGGTGGCCTGTTGCGCGAAGAAAAACGTCGTCTAATGAGGGTGTTCGCACCGTTAACGATTGAGGCGAAATCCCCTGTCGGCTGAAAGCTACAGCTACGTCGGCAACAAGGCCTGCGCCATCGGCCGTTGAAATGGTTAGGCCCTGGGAACCTGCGGTGACCTCGTCAACGGCTGGCAACGCTTTTGCGGCCGCTGCAGCTTGTTCTAAATTTTCGGTCAAGTTGACGACGATAACGTCGGCGCCCACGCTCCGTTTGAGGTCAGCGGGGGTGCCTTCTTGGACGATTCGGCCTTGATCAATGATGCCGACCCGATCAGCAAGCGCGTCAGCTTCTTCCAAATACTGGGTGGTCAAGAAAACCGTGACACCGAATTTTTGATTCAGGCGTCTCACTTCGTCCCACACTCGAACTCTGCTCACTGGATCAAGTCCGGTAGTTGGTTCATCCAAAAATAAGATCTCAGGGTCGTGGATAAGACTCGCCGCTAAGTCGAGTCTTCGCTTCATTCCTCCGCTGTAGGTCTCCACCCATTCGTCGATTGCGTCATCTAGGTCAGCTAGTTCGATTGAACGTTCAACACGTTCGATTCGGTCCGTTGCACTGAGACCGAAAAGTCGGGCTTG
>Ga0208261_1000169_pt1 | contig 27362 bp, 29 predicted proteins | sample Knorr_S7_td_DCM__FD_185595 | JGI IMG/M metagenome (GOLD analysis project Ga0208261, IMG submission 185595) | Marine microbial communities from Southern Atlantic Ocean transect - Knorr_S7_td_DCM_ad_131m_LV_B (SPAdes) (version 3) | ecosystem: Environmental > Aquatic > Marine > Oceanic | place...
ATAGCAAACGTTATGATTATTGATGAATCCATATTACAATTTATAAAACTTTAAGAGCTTTATGCCATTTTTTTGCATACCAAAAAGTCCTTCCTTGAGAGTCAGTCATTTTTTGAGTTTTTCCATAAAATTGCATCCATTCATGAAATGCTTGATCTTGATGAGATCTATTTTCATTCATCCAAGAATATAACTCTCCACCACCTAATCTATAAGTATCATGTATCTGTTCAATAAGATGATCTAAAAAAGGCTTATTTATAAGCTTTTTTAGGGGTTGAAAAGGATTCTTATCCCATTTACCTAAAATCTCAGCTCTAAGATAATTTCCCATTCCATTAAACCATTTCTGATTCATGATTGCAGTGTGAGCTGGCTTTAAAAAATCTCGATGATTAACATTATTCATAATGTGGTCACGAAAAGCCTTTTCTTCATTAAACACATCTGGTCCCCTGTTTGGATTCCAATCTTTTGAGATACTTTTTCCAAATCTTCTAACATCACTCCAACAAAACCATGTATTATCGCTCATGCGAAAACGAATATGTCCATGCTTCCAGTGCTTATTTTTGTATCCTCTTTTTTTAAAGTTTTTAAAACATCCTGTCATCCCTAATGAAATCACTACTGGTTCTTTGTCAAAAAACAACTTGAGTTCTTTTCCTCTACTTTGAGCGCTTATTTTTTTACCTTTCAGGTCGATTTCTTCAATGAGCTTTAATTTATTTGTTTTAAGGAATAATACTTCTTCGATTAGACGATTTTTGTTCGTTTCTGTTACAAATTCAGCTGTTAGCTTGACTTCAGATATTTCAGGCATTATAGACTAAGAGACTGTACTACTTTACCTTGATTATCTTTTAAGTTAACTATGATTTCATTGGTCAGTTTATTTAAAAGAATTTCACCATAATTTTCATCTACAAATGTTGGACCAATTCTTAAAGGACCTGCCTCTTCATCGTTGGTGAATGATAGGTTTAAACTAGATGAAGTCATTTCAAAAATATTTTTTCCTGAGTCAGATGATAATTGATATAATCCTGCTCTATGTCTATCCCCAGAAATAAATAAAACGGTATCAGAAGATGATTGATCAATTAAATCAATGAGTCTTTGACGTTCGTGAGGTAATGTCTTCCAAGCCTCCCAACCATGCCCCATTGCTAAAAATTGAATAGATGAAACAATAATTCTATGATCTACTTCTGTAGCCATCTTTTGCTCTAACCAATTCCATTGTACATCTCCAAGCATAGTCGTTGATGTATCTGTTTGAGGAAGATAACGTTCTTTTCCAGGAGCTCCCCTTTCATCTGTAGGAAGTAAAGCATCTCTAAAATATCTTGTATCTAAAAACAACATTTGGACTTCAATTCCATCAATATTTTCAATCCATTCGAAGTACAAACCAGGTCTTGTTCTTCTAATATCGTCTTCTGGTATATTCCAAAAATCTAAGAATAACTGTTCAGCATCTTCTTTGTAGGCATATTCCTTACCAGCATCGTTCAATCCATAATCATGATCATCCCAAATAGCTTCAAATGGAAAATTTAAATTTAAGCTGTCAAAATTTTCTCTTTGCTTATCATAAGCTTCTCTTAATTCAAGTAAATCTTCACGCTCTGAATCTCCATATACGTTATCACCTAACATTAAAAATAAATCATAATTCTCAGATTTGATGGAATTAAAAATAGGCATGGAACGTTCTTGCGTTAGACAAGAACCAAATCCAATACTATAGATGTTTGGATCTTTAATATTTTGTGTTGGTTGATTTTCTTCACAAGAAAGAAATAAGAATATTGGTATAAAAATTAATTTTTTCATTTTAATGTCCTGACGTTTAAAAAACTTAAATCTTATTTTTTAATTACGCAATCAACTAAATAATTGTTATTATTAAAGATGTATCAAAAACTAATGATATTGACACTTATATTTTTAAATATAATTTTTGCTCAGTCTATTCCTAAAAAAACTGAATTTGAAAAAAATTGGAGTAATCCCAAAAAGTTTCCTGATCATATTTTATTAAACTATTCAGATGATCCCGCTACTACTATTAGTGTTACATGGAGAACGAACAGAGAAATAAATAAAGGTTTTGGTGAAATTGCTCAAGCAAAAGCAAATCCAAGGTTTGTATTAAACTCAGAAAGATTTCTAGCCAAGACTTCAAATCTAAGGTATTCAAATGTTGTAAATCATTATCTGAATTCTAAAAAATCTTTTAATAGTTTAAACCACAACTATCATTCAGTTACTTTTACTGATTTAGAACCAAATACTACTTATGCATATCGTGTAGGTGATGGTAAACATTGGAGCGAATGGATACAGTTTACCACTGCATATAAAACCAACGAACCATTTTCTTTTTTATATGTGGGAGATGCTCAAAATTACATATATGATTTATGGTCAAGATTGATAAGAGAAGGATATAAAAAAGCTCCTGAAGCTAGTTTCATTTTACATGCTGGAGATTTAGTAGACGATGCACATAATGAAGAAGAATGGCATGAATGGTTTGCTGCAGGAGGATGGATTCATAGAACTCTTCCCTCTTTAGCAGTTCCTGGAAATCATGAATATAGACCATTATATCAAAAAGATATTCCTATAAGAAAAAAAACATTATCTATTCAATGGAATCATCAATTTACTCTTCCAAATAATGGAGTTAGTGGTCTTCTTGATACAAATTACTTTCTAGACTATCAAGGTGTGCGTTTTATTGCTTTAAATAGTAATGTAAAAATTGAGGAACAAACGGAATGGCTAGAAAATGTTTTAAAAAACAATCCACATAAATGGACTATTGCTTTTTTTCATCATCCACTATACTCCGCAACAACCAAAAGAGATTACCCAGAAAGACGTAAACGCTGGAAACCATTATTCGATAAGTACGGAGTAGATTTAGCACTCCAAGGCCATGATCATGCCTATGCAAGAGGTTCAGAAAGCTTGTATGAGAAAAATTTAATAACTGGAACGAATGTTAAAGATGCTACAGGTACTGTCTATGTTGTTTCAGTAAGTGGACCTAAACATTATGATGTAAAGCCTGATTGGGATCAATATGAACCAACTAGACATAAAGCTGGAGAAAATAAACAGCTTTTCCAGGTTATATCAATTGATGGAAATAAACTTTCTTACAAATCTTATACTGCCATTGGAGACTTATTTGATTCTTTTGAGTTAATTAAAAATGAGAATGGAATAAATAGTCTTATCAATAATTAATTACAGCATTCATCACACAATTTTTGATTCTTTAAGTGCCCGAAAGAAATTACACCAGTTCCTATGAGTGTAAGAATTATCTCTCCATTTTCACCAAGATAATCATGACCAAAAATTGAAGCGGTCAATAGAATTCCAATTCCAGTAATACCATATAAATAAACGTAGAACTTTCCATGCATGTTACATCCTAAAATTAATGCTAGTAAACTTGAAGGAATTATAAAATAAAGTAGCAATGAATGAAAATCTTCGGACCCTAAAATTGAAGCAGATATTGCAGGAAATAATAAGATTGCAATAGGTAAAAATAAACAATGCACAGCACAAACAACTGAAAAACCAATTGCAACTTTATCAAGATTAATATTTAAGACATTTTTCACGTAAGAATAATATTTATTTATAAACTCTTTGTAAAGCTTTATTTAAACACTTTATTAATTGCAGCTATAACCTCGTCTGGAGTTTCTTCTTGTACAAAATGCCCAGCTGTAGTTTTTACAACCTTTGCTTGCGGTAATAATCTTGAAGTTCTTCTTCGAAGTTTCCACATTACTGGATCGTTCATTCCCCAAACAATTTGAGCAGGTCCATTATACTCTTTAAGATATTCTTCAATTTCTTGTTCTAATGGAACGCTTGGGTGATGCATGCTATTTGGAACCATACGCGCTAAAGCCAATGGACCACAATTATCTTTAAAATTTCTAAAAGGATATTTATATGCCTTCATAGCTTTTTGATCAAAAGATTCTGGAGTATTAGCAAATCTATGTAAAAAAGACAGAGGAAAATTCAACCCTCTAAACAAAAGATTGCTGATTATGGGCATTTGTGATAAACTGTGAAACCAAGTAGGTTTAAATCCATCTTTGGGTGCAGTTATAGCAGTGTTCATAACTACTAAACCATCAATTTTTTTACCAGCTTTCATGGCACCAGCAATTCCAATCATTCCTCCCCAATCATGAACTACCAAACCAATCTTTTCTTCTTTAATACTTAAAAAGAATTCAGCCATCCACTTACTATGAGCTTCAAGTGAATGTTCATTTAACTTTATCTTATCTGAAAACCCAAATCCAATTAAATCTGGGATAATATATTTATGACTGTTATCTAAACCTTTTAAGACTTTTTTATATAAATAACCCCACATCGGATTACCATGAACCATTACTATGGGTTTTCCTTCACCTTTTTCCATTATATGCATGTTTTTACCATTAACATCGATCCATGAATGTTTATATGGCAGTTCTTGCATTAACCAATTAGGTATTTTTTTCACAAGATAATTTATTTTTTATTTGCAAATTATTAAATATTAAAATATTATTATTGCTTTCAATGACAGAAATTCAAAAACTTCCTGTAACGGTCCTATCCGGATTCCTTGGTGCTGGTAAAACCACCCTTCTCAATCATATTCTACATAATAAAGAAGGTCTTAAAGTAGCCGTCATTGTAAATGATATGAGCGAAATTAATATTGATGCTGATTTAGTTAAAAATGAAAACACTCTTTCTCGAACAGAAGAAAAATTAGTTGAAATGAGTAATGGATGCATTTGCTGTACCTTAAGAGAAGATTTAATGATTGAGGTTGAAAGATTAGCTAAAGAACAAAGATTTGACTATCTACTAATTGAAAGTACGGGAATTAGTGAACCTGTTCCTGTTGCTCAAACCTTTTCATTTATTGATGAAGAAAGTGGAATAGATCTTTCAAAGTTCAGTTATGTTGATACAATGGTAACTGTGGTTGATGGATATAATTTTTTTAAAGATTTTGCAAGTCCTGAACGCTTAGTTGATAGAAAACTAAGTGATATCGAAGGCGATGATCGTACTATAGTAAATTTACTAACCGATCAAATTGAATTTGCAAATGTAATTATTATAAATAAATGTGACATTGCAAATAAAGATGATCTTCATCTATTAAAATTAATTGTTAAAAAACTAAATCCATCTGCTAAGATTATCGAAACAAACTTTAGTAAAATAAATTCTTCAGATATTATAGATACCAAAATGTTTGATTTCGAAACAGCGGAACAAAGTGCAGGTTGGATTGCAGAACTAAATAATGAAGAGCATGTTCCTGAAACGGAAGAATATGGAATTAGCTCGTTTGTTTTTAGAAGTAAAAAACCATTTCATCCAGACAGATTCTGGAATTATGTCCAACATAAATTTTCAAGCTCAATCGTGAGAAGTAAAGGATTATTTTGGCTATCTTCTAGACCTGACCAAGCTATCTCCTGGAGTCAAGCAGGTGGATCATTAAGAGCTGAAAGTGCTGGTGTTTGGTGGGGTAGCATGCCTTTTGGCCAACGCATTGAACAGGAAGCATTTATAGAAAATCAACAACAAATTGAAGATGGTTGGGATAAAACCTTTCAAGATCGTAAAAATGAATTAGTAATTATCGGCATTGAACTTGATAAAGAAAAAATTAAATCTGAACTTGATGCTTGTTTATTAACTGATGAAGAGCTGGCTGATGAATCTTGGAAAAATGAATCTAGCGACAATTGGCCGGTTCATAGACTAGAATCTGATTTAGATCTTAATCACAATCATATTCCAATGACAAATAATGGAGAAAAAGTTGGTAGAAATGATAAGATTAAGTTGATTTCACCTGATGGTAAAGAAATTGAAGTAAAATTCAAAAAAATAGAAGCATATCTTTCAAAAGGTTATCAACTAGCCGCTCAAACTACCACTTAAAAGCTTAAAAGACATATTAATATGTGGGCGATACTGGATTCGAACCAGTGACCCTCTGCGTGTCGAGCAGATACTCTAACCAACTGAGCTAATCGCCCTTAAAATTTATTTAAGGTTTAATTAAATTATACATTATCTAATCACTAATAGAAAGTATAAATCTATCAAACATTTTATCTGTCATTATTTTTCTTAAAAATATACCAATTCTACTATATGCACCAGCAGCGTATCTAGTTTTTGGATTTCTAGCATCAATTGCTTTATTAATTACTTTTGCAATAACTATTGGATCAGACTGGTTAGATAAAACATCATTTCCGGTATCAGTTATTGGCTCACCATAAAGGTGTTGATATGGAGAGTTCTCTCGATATTTATCAATGTAAGTTTTGGTTACATTTGAAAAATTTGTATTTATTGCCCCAGGTTGAACAATGACTACATCGATACTAAACTTTTTTAGCTCAACTCTTAGTGCATCAGACCATCCTTCTAAAGCATGTTTTGTTGAGAGATACCATCCGGCTAAAGGACCATAAGTCTCTCCTAGTACAGAGCTAATATTGATAATTAAACCGCTTTCTTTATCTCTCATGTATGGTAAAACTGCTTTTGTAACTCTGGCTAATCCAAAAAGATTTACATCATATTGATAATATATATCCTCCATAGAAACATCTTCTATTGCACCATAAACACCTAAACCAGCATTATTAACTAAAACATCTATTCTACCATGTTCAGATATAATTTGTGTTACAGCATTATCAATATGGTTTTGATTAGTAACATCCATTTCTAATGCAGTTCCTCCAATATCATTTAAGTAAAGATTTTCCTCAATCAGAATATCACCTCCATATACAATATGGCCTTTATCAATTAAATATTCAGCTGTTGATTTTCCGATCCCCAAAGCAGTACCAGTAATTAGCACCACTTTCTGTTTTTCTTGTGAAAAAACAATTCCAAATAGTAATGTTATTAAAATGATTTTTTTAAACATTTTTTCTCCTAGTCATCTTTTGAATTAATTATAAACCAAGCAAAAAATTGCATGATTTTGTTGAAAATTTTTTCAAATATCCTTTGCATGCCAAAAAGCTAAACCTATAAATACATATTGAAAAGGAAGTCTACCCCATGCTAATTCTTTGGAAATTCCCATAGCTTCTCCATTTGAAACAGCTAAATATAAATTTGCAGGGAAAACGGCAATCATAACAAAAATAATTCCCCAACCAGCTAAAAATCGAGTTTGAGGATTAATTAACATAAAACCAAAAAGCAATTCAAAAAAACCACTTAAATATACTGCTTCATAGTGATTTGGAAATTGAGGTGGCATAATCTGAAGAAACCATTCAGGTTCAACAAAATGTTTTACACCAACATTCATGTAAAAACATGACATAATTAAAATGGTTATGAATTTTATATTAATCTTCATACAGAAATTGATCCCTTTCTAAAGTCAGATTTTGAAAGCTTAACATTTACCAAAACAGGATAGCCGAGCTTAGCATCTTCCTTTGCTAGTTTTAAAGTTTCAAATAACGACTCTTGATTATCAACATAATAACCTTTGCCTCCATATCCTTCAGCAACTTTCTCATAAGCATTATATGCTAATTCTGTACCAATATTACTGCCTAACATTTGTTTTTGTTCACGTGCAATTTGTTGCCAAGATGCATCATTTCCTATAATTGCGATTACAGGTAATTTATGTCTACATAAAGTATCAAATTCTGCTAAGCTATACGCACTAGCACCATCTCCATAAAAAACCCAAACTTCTTTTTCAGGAAATGAGGATTTAGCTCCTATTGCAAACCCACCTCCTACTCCCAATGTTCCAAATGGACCTGGATCTAACCACCCCAACGCTGATCTTGGTCTAACAGTATAAGATGCGGTTCCTACAAAATCTCCACCATCAGCTACCAGTATACTATTTTCATCTATTAGCTTATCAATGGTTTTGCATAAGTAAACAGGATTCACAAAATCAGTTTTTGTTTCTGAAAATTGTTGAATTTCTTTTTCTCTACTTTCTTCAAGAACAGATAATTCTTTAATCCATTCTTGACACGATGGTGGATTAATAATTTTTCCTATTTCATGCATAATCCTTGTTGGATCTGCATGAATTGCAATATCTGGTTTTCTATTTTTATTTAAATCTTCTTTAGACTTATTAATAGATATTAAAGTTGCATCTTTATTGATTGAAAATCCATATCCCAATCTAAAATCTAATGGAACACCCAAAGTCACAACTACATCTGCATTTTTTAAAGCATGTTTTCTGTTATGTCTAAAAAAGTATTTATCTGATGAATTAAAACATCCTCTAGCCATTCCTGAAGTGTATACTGGAGCAGACAATTTATCTAAACTCTTTAAACACATAGATAAGAATTCTTTATTTTGTGTTACTTGATTCCCTAAAAGAAAAACAGGCTTTTTCGCTTTAACAATACTTAAAGCAGCTTTATCAATCTTATGTTGATCTAGTTTGAACGCTTTTACAGGATTAACCTTTATAGAAGATTTTTTTGAAGAAAATAAATCATTCAAATGTCTGTTAACATACCATTGAGCTATTTTTCCAAAAAAACCACTTTTTGGAAGCTGATTCATAAACTCATTCCTAATATCTTCTTCTGGATATAACAAATCAATTGGTAGTTCAACAAATACAGGGCCTGGAACGCCCGAGATTGCTGTATTAATGGCATTAGCGAGTGTTGGTATCACATCTCTTGTTTTTTTTACGCTAACCGCCGATTTTACATACGTTTTTAATAATGAAATTTGATCAATATCCTGAAGTGATCCTCTGCCTTTTAATAATGTCGCTGCTGCACCTCCAATTAAAAGCACCGGAGATTGTGCCATTTGTGCGTTTTTAATAGCAGTAACTGTATTGGTAACACCTGGCCCAGCTGTAACAATTGCTACACCTATTGAGTCAGTTAATCGTGAAACTGCATCTGCTGCAAAAACAGCTGAAACCTCATCTCTAACTTGAATGATATCGATATTTTCTTTTTCGCAACCAACTAATATTGGAGAAATGTGACCGCCACATAGAGTAAAAATTGAAGAAATATTTTTTTGTTTAAAAAAAGAGCCTATATCGAGCCCAATATGTAGCATATCTGAACTCATGACTAGCTATTTTTTGAAGCCACTTCAGTGGATTCTGTATTTGATAAAATAGATAAATACTGCGATTCATCTGCAAAAATTTCTAACGCTTTTAGAACTACAATATCATCTTTAAGATAAAGATTATATCTACCTTCATAACCATTGTAATAAAATGCAAATTCTCCATGAATCATTCGTTGAATAATATCTTTTTCTTGCTCAAACATGGCAGTTTGGTTTTTTTCTATTTGCTTTTCAATAACACTAAAAGCATTATTAATAAACAAATTCTTCTCATCTTTTTTAGAGAGTTTTTCTTTTGCTACTTTTAAATCTTCTTGGCCATCAACATATCCACTAATATCATTTTCATTTATGAAGGACTCAAATTTAGTCATCAATTCTTGATCAGATAATACTTCTTCAACTGAAGAGTATTGATCACTATTTTGCTGAACAAATTTAAAATAAGCTCCATTTCTTAATATTGAAGCAGCTAATGGATATGAACCTTCATCTTTTACAGTTAAATCTGGGGCAATACCTCCTCCTCCAATAACAGTTCTTCCTGCTTTTGTTTGATATAAGGAATCTGCTGTAGAAGATGTACTTGCAATTAATTCATCATCAATAAACTCTCTTTTTTGTAAAGATCTTCCACTAGGAATAAAATATTTTGAATTAGTGATTTTTAAAGCAGTGTCTTGATTAATTCCAATAACAGTTTGAACCAACCCTTTTCCAAAAGACTGACTACCCAAAACAACAGCTCTATCATAATCTTGTAGTACTCCAGCAACAATTTCACTTGCAGAGGCGCTTGCGCCATTAATTAAAACTGCTAGATTGATACTTTCTGGTATTAGGGCATTATTTAAGGTTTTATAACTTTTAATATTTTTACCTTCTCTACCTTTTGTTGAAACTAAGTCTAAATTTTTTGGAAGTATTAAATCTAAAAGATCTAAAGAAGATGAAAGCAATCCTCCAGGATTATCTCTTAAGTCAATAATGATACTGTTTGCACCATCTTGCATTAAAGAAATAAATGCATTTTTGGTTTCATTTGCTGTATTAATTGAAAAATTAGTAATTCTTAAATATCCAACGTCATTATTAACCATTCCGTAAAATGGGATATCTTTAATAGTGATTACATCTCTAATAATTGAATAATCTTGCACTTCTCCAGTAATAGGTTTTTTAATTGTTAAAATAACCTCGGTTCCTGCTTTACCTCTTATTTTGCTTGTAGCATCTTTAAGCTCTAAGCCTGAAGTTGATTCACCGTCAATATTCATTATTGCATCACCTGTATAAATTCCAGATTTGGATGCAGGTGAACCTTCAATAGGACCTACAACAGTAAGTTGATCTTCATACATATAAATCTCTAATCCAACACCACTAAATTCACCTTCAGTTTTTAAGGTTAAATCTTCAAGATCTTTTTCCTCATAATATTCAGTATAAGGGTCAAAATTTGATAACATTGAATCGATAATTCTTGTTGTGAGTTCTGCAATATCAAGTTCATGAATGTATTCTGTCAGAAGATATTTATAAACAGTCATTATTTGTTGCTGAGAACGAGCAATTTCTCTATAAATATCCATTTGCTGAGTTCTAACATAACTGAAAGAAATAACTGCGAGTAAGATGAATGCGTAAAAATATTTTCTCAAATTCTTCATAAATTAAATTTTTCTTTAATATGGTTCCAGATTTCTGCTCTTACTTCCTCTACTGATTGTTCACCATTTATCAATATAACTCTCTCTGGTTCACTTTCATGTAATTTCATATACTGATCTCGAACTCTTTGTTGAAAATCATTTCCCTCTTTTTCGATACGATCTCTTTCTACTCTCATTCTTGAATTTGCAACATCAACTGATATGTCAATGAAAAAAGTTAAATCAGGTTTTAAAGTGTAAGTACCAAATTCATTAATTTCGTTTAAAGATTTAACGCTCAACCCTCTTCCACCGCCCTGATAAGCTAAGGTTGAATCAGCATATCTGTCTGCAACCACCCATGCTCCATTAATAATTTGAGGTAATACTATTTTATCAGTTAACTGGGCCCTGCTTGCAATCATAAGTAAAGCTTCAGCTCTATCAGACATAGCTTCTTCTGCATGCAAAAGAAGCTTTCGTATTGATTCAGAAATTGGGTCTCCTCCAGGCTCTCTTACAATCTTAGCAGATTTACCTAAATCAACAAGAGTTTCAATTATAAACTCTGCTTGAGTGGTTTTTCCGCAACCATCGATACCTTCAACTGTGATAAACTTTCCACTAGAAATTGATTCTGTCATCGTCCTTACCTATCATTATTACTATTTCACCTTTTACTTTTGATTTAGAAAAGTATTTTATTACATCTTCTAAATTACCTCTAATAATTTCTTCATACAACTTCGTTAATTCTCTTCCAACAACAACTGAACGATTTCCAAGATACTCTTTTAATTGATTTAATGTCTTTTCAAGCCTAAATGGACTTTCAAAGAGAATGATTGTATTATCAACATTTAATAATTCTTTAATTTTCTTTATCCTTCCCTTTTTCTGAGGAAGAAATCCAAAAAATGTAAATGAATCTGAAGGCAATCCAGACACACTCATAGCAGTTGTTATAGCTGAAGCTCCTGGAATAGGTATGATTTTTATTTCTTTCTTAATACAATCCCTAATTAAACCATAACCCGGGTCACTTATTGTTGGCGTACCTGCATCAGAAATTAATGCTAAATTTTTACCGTCTAACAATAAACTAATGATTCTTTTTGTTTCTTTTTCATTGCTATGCTCATGATAGCTCATCATCTTTGTATCGATATTATGGGCACTTAAAAGTTTTTTTGAATTTCTTGTATCTTCTGCTAAAATAAGATCAACATTTTGAAGTGTTGATATAGCACGTAAAGTAATATCTTCTAGATTGCCAATTGGGGTACCAACGACAAATAAATGACCCTTATCAGACATTATGATAGTTTACTTAAAGCTCTTTTAAAACAATCCATACCGAAGCTAATATCTTCTTCAGTAACATTTAGATGAGGTCTAAAACGAATAGAATAATTTCCAGAGCCAAGTAAAATAGAACCCTCATCTAATAAAAGTTCAGCTAATTTATCTCTATCTTCACTAGACGGTAAATCAAAAGCGCAATATAGCCCTTTTCCTCTAGCATTGGATACTAATGAAGGGAATTCATTTTGTAAATCATGAAGATTTTTTTGTAAGAATTTTCCAGTTTCTGCAGCTTTTTCAACAAGATTTTCTTTTTCAATTAGCTCAAGATAAATTGTCAATCTTACCATATCTACTAAACTTCCACCCCAAGTAGAATTGATTCTTGAAGATTCTCTAAAAACATTACCATCAACTTCATCAAATCTAGTACTAGCTGCAACTCCACAAACTTGTGTTTTTTTACCAAATGAAATTATATCAGGCACTGCCAATAAACCATCTCCACACTTACACTGACTAGCACTACAATCATCATTTGAAAAGTGCTGATGCGCCCACATTTTTCCTGTCACTCCAACGCCTGTTTGGACTTCATCATAAATTAAAATAATATCATTTTCATCAGCAATTTGTCTTAATGACTGCATAAATTCACATCTGAAGTGATTATCTCCACCTTCACCCTGAATAGGTTCAATAATAATTGAAGCAATATTGTCTGGATTATCGCTGATAGCATCTTTTATTTCATTAATCGCCTGATTTTCTAACTCAATTACATGATCAATATTATCTGCAAGAGGAAAGGTAATTTTTGGATTAGTAATTCTAGGCCAATCAAATTTAGGGAAATACATAGTTTTACGCTTATCTGGAGAATCGGTAAGAGACATTGTATAACCTGTTCTGCCATGAAAACATTGTTTAAAATGAATTACTTTCTCGCCTTTGGCAGAACTCCCTTTAGCTAAATTTTTTCTCCTTTTCCAATCAAAAGCAGCTTTTAAAGCATTTTCGACTGCTAGCCCCCCACCTTCAATAAAGAATGTCAATGGAAGATAGTCTGGTTGTGCCACTCTTTTAAAGGTTTGAACAAATTCAGCCATTTCCTGTGAATAAACATCTGAATTTGTTGGTTTATTGATAGCAGCAATTTTTAATCTTTCTGATTGTTCTAAAACATATGGATGATTATATCCTACAGAAAGTGATGCAAACATTGAAAATAAATCTAAATATTTTTTGTCTGTAACTTTATCAACAAGCCAAGAACCATGTGATTTCTCAAGATCTATTACAGGGGACATTCCATCGGCTAAGATACTTTGACCAATAACTTTCCTAATATCAGATTTGTTCATTTATTTAATTCTCCTTTTGTTCAGGATTTTGAAATGACCAAATTCCTAAAGTAACGATAATAAATAATAAAACACCTAGAGTAGCATAATTATAATCTGCAGATGAATAATCAATTAAATCATTAAATCTTCCAACGAGCAAGGAAATTCTTCCCATTACTGCAAAGCCAAATGATGCTCCAAAACTAACCATTAGGAAATAAATACCTAGCCTTGTAAATCTTCCAAAATTTCCAGTCTGCTCTTTAGAGAAATAGAAATACATTAAAGCGCTCAATGTACCAACAACTAGTACTATGTTATTGAAAACACTATCACCTCCTAAGCTAAAGAATGGCAAAGAACCGCTAAATAAATCTACAGAACTAGCTTTAACTTGATTTAAAACATTCGAATTAAGATATCCAAATGCTTTTAATCCAGCAGCAATAGCTACAGTATATGCAATTCCCCAACGAGCCATCCAACTAAATTGCTGAAAGACGCTTATCAACATCATAAGTCCTAAAATTAAAGGAAATAAATAAAGAATATTAAATTCATGGTTAAAGTCAAACTCAAGACCAGTGAAAGCTAATGGTCCATCTTTTGGGAATAACCTTCCAAAAAGATTTGGATAAATCTGTGTCCAAAAACTTATTGCAGCTACATAGGCAGCGGATACACCGACAAATACATGTTCAGCAATTTTATAAAAAGGATTATCTTTATAGAGATAAGAGAAAATACCTAACGTTAAAAACGCTGCGATCCAAGCTCCAAGTATTGCAGAAAAACTCATACTAATATTTCCTATCTCTTCTTTGTTTAATAAAGAATGCTAAGTTTCCAAAAACTATAAAGAGCACAATAACAATATGTGCAAAAGATTGTGCAGCCATACCCTGAATTGCAATTCCAGGAACATTGATTAGCTTTTCATATTCTGCGGCTCCAGGCATACCAGCTAAAAGACCAATTAACTGCCCTGTTTGAACGTAAGGAATGACTTCATTTACCTGCACTGATGTAGTACCAGAAGACATAGGAACTCCAGTTGGATCTCCTCCGTATTTTACCCATTCAAATGTTCCAGGATAACCTGCAGAACCACTGTAAATGTATGCAAAATCATTTAAATTTTTAATTCCATCCATCATTTCAATATCATCAATAAAGTTTCCATTTGCATCTACTGTATAGACTTTTCTTAAATCACTAGCTAAACCTTTAATCACTGCTTCAGCTCCAGGTCTATAACCTAATAAGATATAATCTTCATACTCTTTAATATCAAATGTAGATTCATTATCAGGGTTAACTTCATCGGTAATTTCTTCAAGTGCATCTAAAGCCATATAAATACCATCAGGCCACAAGCAAGATATATAAATTTGGTGACCATTACGCAACATATGCCTTAATACTCCAACATTCATTGGATGAATTTCAGGGCGAGTACTAGGACCATAATCAAAAGAAACTAATACTTTAGAATTTTTAGGTATATCCTCAATTCCATCATAAAACTTCACCGTAGTAGGTGTTTCTCTAACAGGTAAACTGATAGGTGTAAGCAGTGGAATAAGAACAGCTAGCCCAATTAAAACGAAGATAACTCTTCTATCTACTGCTCCAAGCTTTAATATTATATCTTCTAAAAATTTCATCATTCACCTAAATAAGATTTTTCTAAACCAAAAATGTATCTAAGACTTGTTGCGACAATTCCAAGCCCTATACCAATTAAAATTGCTCTTGAACCTGCTAAATTAGGAACTAGGTAAATCCATTCTTGTAGAGCAGGTAAAAAGAAAATTGCAGGTTGATCAATTGGCCAACCCATGGTCATTCCAAATCCAGTAATAGCTCCACAGCTTCCTAAAATCCATCCAAACATTACATTACGATTTTTAACATAAGAATTAATACCAATACCAATACTAAAAGCTAAAATATACATGATTGTCCAACTGGAAATCAAACTTCCAATTGGAACTCTTCCTAACATTATAATGATTCCTGCTACTAGCAATAATGATGCTTCAAAATTTCTTGCTCTAAAAGCTCTAAATGATGCAGAAGCTACAAAGAAAGCAAGCAAAGCAAACATAGTTGCAGATAAAGGAGAAAAGATATATTTAAACATCCATTGAAATAAACTTCCATCAGTCTGAACATGTGCTCCCCAATCTACAGGAACAACGACTTCAGAAGAACCTGAGCCTAGGATAGCAGCTTCTGCAGCTTTCTGACTAAAGTAAACATCTTCTCCTACGAAATAAGCTCCTCTAATAAAGAAACCAATAATAAATGCAAAAAAGAATGAAGCAATTGCTATAGCACTATAGATCCAACCAGATTGTTGTTTTAAGACCTTAATAAATTGTAGCTTCAATAGATTTAATGCACCAAGAAACACAGCAAAAGCAGCAATAATATCAAAAAATTGTGTTGCATCATCATTAGCAAATGTTTCAATAGTTTCATTATCAATAAACCATGCACTAAGAGTTAAAGCTCCAAAAAAAGCAACAATGGCAATTGGTATGTATCTCTTTAATAACACCTTACAGTCCTAACCAGGTTACTAGATTAAACTCTGTCACTCCTAAATCAAAAAATGCCCTTGAAACAATTAAGAGCAAAATAAAGCCAACTAAAATAATTTTAATAATATCTTGAGCAGTAATACCAGCTATTAACTCTGGTTGTTTTGATAAATATGCACTGGCGGCAAAGAACTCTTCACCCATTAATGTATAGTCACAAGCAGTTACAAAGAATGGGATTTGTGTTTGCGAACCAGTTCCAGCAATTTGAATAGCTCCAATACTATTACCAGTTTCAGCAAAAAGTAATGATTCAGCAAAAAATTTACCCATATACAAACAAGCTGCTGGTTCATCTCTTTGCATAATTCCATTTACAGCAGCAGCATATGCAAACTGATCATCAGTAATATAATGAACCATATCCTCATTAAACATTTCAGGTCTTCCTTGAGTCAAATAAGCTTCTTTGGTTACTTGACGAGCAGATTGCATTACAATTGCTCTTGCAACAGGAACATCTAATTCTGTTTCATATTGAGCAGTCATATTAGCAACGTGTCCAAGAACAACAACGCCTGCTACAGTCTCAACTTCATTCATATCCATAATTCCGGGAACATATAAAATAGGTCTTCCCATTTCAGTTGATCTACCAACTGCTTCTTCAACAGCCTTTAAACCTGGAATAGTTCTAAGAAAAATCGGTTCAGATGAATTTTTTGCTAATTTAACCTCATATAGCATAATCATTATCACTATTAAGGTAAAAACAAACATTGCTGACTTATCTTCTCTGAAAAAATTTAATGAATCTGGCATTACAGATAACGCTAAAGTAAGTAGGACAATACCTACAATTCCTAATGCATATACTGTAAACTTATTATTCATTTCTGTCTAATCTCTCAATTTCTTGAATTAAAAATTCTATGCTGTTATGATTTTCAAAAATTTCAGCAGCCTTATAATAACCATCAGTTTTGACAAATGCACTAATTATTGGCCCAAAGAAAACCATGGCTTGACTTCCAACAAAATTTAAAGGTCTTGTCATTTCTAAAAAAAATATTGCAGGAGTAGTAAGTCTTCTAGATTTCACTTCTTCAGCCAATTTTGTTAAAAAATCTTTATCCTCTATATTGAGTGAATTATTCATTCAGTTTCAACCATTTCAAGATTAGCTCTCGGAATTAAAATGTTTTTTCCTTCAATGTTTATTTCTGCTACTCGAACCATTGTTTCAGATTCCATTTTATTTAACTCGGATGGAAGAGAAGTTACTTTACCAATCTTTCCAAAATTTGGGCTACGAATTACTCTTACAGTACTGCCTTCTTGAATACCTTCAGGCATTTTAGATTCTGATTCATTATCCAAATTTCCACCGTCGATTGGAATAACAATTTCAGGTCTAATTACTCCTGCTCTAATTTGCGTTGCACCATTAATTGATGCTGGTTTACCGTTATTTTCTTTTAACAAAGAAAAAGTTGCTTCACTCATTGGTATTGATCCATATCCTTCAGTAACAATCAAAGCAGTGTTTAACTTTTCAGTTCCAGTAATAGCAACACCCAAATTATAACCTAAAACTGCTTTTAAATCGTAATAATTAAAACCACCAACTACTATACCAGCCACTTTAACGCTTAAAGCTTTTTTATAAGCATCTAAGCTCAAAAATGATCCTCCAATTAAAATCTTTCCTTTCATATCAGGAGTGATTTGTTCTGCAGTAAGTTCTTCCGTAGGACTTGAAGAAACAAGGAGTAGGTCTCCTCTTTTTTCTCCAGCTATTCCAAAAATTCCTTGAATGAATGCAGCATTTGATTTAAGAATAATTCCCTCATTTTCAATTACTTGATCAACTTTTCCACTAACATATGCATCTACCTCAACAGGAATTGGCGCTTCTCTAACAACCACTCTTCCAGTACTCTTTGAAATTGATTCAACAGTTCCATCAACTGGACTTTCAACTGACGATTTAAACATTCCAAAAATTCCTGATGTTTCTGCTATGATATCCCCTTTTTCAACGTCTTGTCCTTCTTTAACTTTAAGAGCATCTACAACATCTTTTGGATCAATATTTAAAATATTACTTACTTTTAACATTTGAACATTTCCAGGAAGGTTTGTAGAAGCAACAATAGTTTCAGGATTAAGAGAATCTCCGCTTTTAACTAATACTTCTCCTTTAAGAGGTAATATTCTCTCCTTTTTAAAGATTGTCTTTTTTAAAACTTTAAGTCCAGGTGTATATGAATGAGCCATTAAAACAATTCTCCCTTCGGATATTCATCTACTGCTTGAGACCAATTTAATAGACTGTTAATTCTTTTATCAGATTCTTTAGATAAAGCAATAGGACGATTTCTACCATCAAAAATTAATCCAACAACACCACCATAAATTACAGAATCTAGTGTTTCTCCTTTACCAGCTCCAACATCAATTCCTCTAGCTGGAACAATTGAAACTTTAACTTCTTCATAAGGGTGATCTATCATTTCAAGAGAACCTTCATTAACCTCTAATTCCTTAACTGAACCATCATTAAATGTTAATTTTATGTCAGCCATTTTAGAATTTGGTTTTGCGTTTCCAACAGGTGTAATACAAGTTCCAAGTCTAATTAAACAATCATTATCAAAAACTTCAAGAGCTGCTTGAGAAGCATCTTCTTTTAATTCATCTTTATCAATATTTGCCAATACACCTAGCTGAGGCATCATAAAAATTGAGTCCACTGCTAGCTGAGTAATACCTTCAGGCATAAATGCATCTATCAACATTCTGGCTGACTGTTGCCTTCTTGGAGCATGAGAAAGAACCCCTCCAGATCCTACTAGCAGATCTAAATCCATCATATTTACAAGCGATTGCCCGCTTGAAGATTGTTCAAAAGCATCTGATATAGTTCTCTCTGATTGAACTCCTTTTAGGCTTGTAGCAAACTCTTTATGTTGAATAAATGACAACCTTAAAGCCTCTCTTGCTATAGCCTGCTCAATAACTAACTCTTCAAGAGACTGTGGCACAGTTGTTGGTCTAATCATTTTATTACCAATTCTATTTGTTAATTCACTTCTATCAATATCAAAAGGTACCCAGCGTAAAACATTATCTAATCCAGACTCTGCTAAAACATTACAGATAGAATAACTCATACCAAGATTAGCACTTACTGTTCTGTTAAATTTTCCTTCAAAAACCGAAAAAATATCAGTAGTTGCTCCACCAATATCTACTCCCACAACAGATATATTTTCTTTTTTGGCAATCATTTCAATTAAAGACCCTACTGCACCAGGAGTAGGCATAATTGGGGCATCAGTCCATGACATTAATTTCTTATAACCTGGAGCTTGTGCCATTACATGCTCCATAAATAGATCATGAATTTTATCTCTGGATGGTTCTAAATTTTCTTTTTCTAAAACTGGTCTGATATTGTCTACAATATCTAAATCAGAAATATCACCAAGAGTCTCTCTAATAGAATCTTGTGCTTTATTATTTCCAGCATAAATAACAGGAAGCTTATAATTTTGACCTAAGCGGGGCCTTGGATTTGCAGCAGCAAGAATTTCTGCAAGCTCCATTACATGGGTAGTTGTACCACCATCTGTACCTCCTGAAAGAAGTATCATATCTGGCCTCAACTGTCTAATTCTTGTAATTTTTTCGTGAGGAAGTCTACCATCATTAGAAGCAAGAACATCCATAACTATAGATCCAGCTCCTAATGCTGCTCTTTCTGCGCTCTCTCCAGACATAGATTTAACTACTCCAGCAACCATCATTTGAAGACCTCCACCTGCGGAACTTGTAGAAACATAGATATCTACACCTTTAGAACCATCATCTGGAGTAATAATCTTATCTCCATCTAATATTGTTCTTCCAGATAATTCTTCAACTTCCATTACTGCATTTAATACACCTTTAGTAACATCTTCAAATGGAGCCTCAACAGTTGTAGGTGCTTCCCCTCTAAAAGTCAAACGATATCTATCTTCTTTCCATTCAATTAAGATAGCCTTAGTTGTAGTACTACCACAATCGGTAGCTAAAATTGATTTGATTTTCTTACTCATAAATAATACGCAATAACATAAAACATTGTTACTGGAGTTGTCAATATTAAAGAGTCTAATCGATCTAACATTCCCCCGTGACCTAAAAGTAACCCAGATGAATCTTTAATTTGAGCTTTTCTTTTTATATATGATTCAAAACTATCGCCAAAAAATCCAACAATATTAAATACAAAAACTAAAAAGATTTTGTCCAAATCTGTGAGGGAAAAATTTGAAAATCCATTAAGAAAAAATTTATCACTCAGATATATAAATATCATAGAACCAAGTAACCCGCCGATTAAACCAGCATATGTTTTTTTCGGACTTATTTTGGGAAGAATTTTAGGACCACCAATAATTTTTCCAGCAATGAAAGCCATTGAATCGTTAATCATAACCCCAGCGAATAACAAAAAAGTAAAAGGAGAATCTAATTCAACATCTATACTTCTTAAATAAACCAAAGAAATCATGCTTCCAAAAATGTAGAAAATTCCAAAAAATAACCAAGACATTCTATTAGAAAACTTTTTTATAATTTTCTCAAACTCTCTAAATGCTAGAATAAAACAAATAATTACAATGACATTAAAAAGCATTACATGATTAAAAATGATATAAATAACAGAGGGAAATCCAATTAATCCTATTAAAATTCTTGATTGAAGCGCAGACATTTGTCAAACTAATTATATTTTCTTTATATCAAAAGATTAATTGCCTCTGGAATAACTTTAACACTGGCCTTCTGACTTTTTACAATATCACCATCAATGTTATAAAAACTATCTTCTCCAGGATCAATAGAAAAAGAATCAACTTTAATATTTTCTACAAAAGGGAGATATATATGTGTTCCTTTATAAACTTTTTGAAATACTTCGTAAACTTGGAATCTGTTAACATTTTTACCTAAAGTAACTAGATCAATTTTTCTATCAAAAAAACCACCCTTAGGAGCAACGATCATTCCTTTTCCAGTATGAATACTATTACATCCAACTATAAAAGCGCATTCAAGCGATTTTTTATCCCCATCTACTTCAATTTCAGCTTTATGTATTTTCTTCTCTAACAACGTCATTATCGAAGCAACATCGTATCGCACCGGTCCAAGAAATCTTAACTTTTCAGCACGAATATTCCCATAGGAAAACATTCCCCACCCTAAAACACTTACGCTCAGTCTAGAAAATGAGTCAAAATCCACTAGATTAACGTCCATTTTCATTGTTTTATCTCCAACACACTTCCTGATAGCCATATCTAATTCTAATGCACTAATATCATGAGCGACTGAATTACCAGATCCTGTTGGCATAATCCCAATTTTAAAACTATGAAGATTGTTTGAATTATATAGTCCATTTACAACTTCATTAATGGTACCATCTCCACCAAAAATTATAATCTTTTCAAATGCATTTTTGTTTATTTTTGAAACATAGCTTTGAATATGATTTGAAGATTTTGATACAAATAATTCTAGATTAATATTTGATTCTTTAAGCTTGCTTTCAACTTCATAAAATACTTTAAGTGATTTCTTTAAACCACTTACAGGGTTAACTATACATAAGATATTTTTCATTTATAATACTTATTATCACCCAGTCTAATAACATCTATTCTAACCTTTGTTGTACCTTGATTTACAAAGTCTAATTTTCTGGCAGCTTTATATGATAAATCAATAATTCTACCCTTTACAAATGGCCCTCTATCATTGATAACAAGCTTAATAGACTTTCCATTCTCAAGGTTTGTAACTCTTACCTTTGTTCCTAATGGATAAGACTTATGAGCTGCACTCACTTTATACATGTTAAAAATTTCTCCATTTGCAGTTCGTTTTTTATGAAACTTTTTACCATAATATGATGCAATACCAATCTGAGTTTTTGGATGATTTTTTATAGATTCAATCTGCTTCCTAGACCAGCCAGTTGTATCTACATAGTCTCCATAAGCAATACTTGAGCCACATGAGACAATAAAAATGGATGATATTAGAATGAGCCTAATCATTTCGATAGTTTTTGGTTTATTAAGGGTATTTGAAATGGATCAGTGACTAAAAGGGTTGCAACACCTATTAATGAGGCTCCATTATCGAGAAGCTCTCTTACATTTTCATACGAGGATATTCCTCCTGTGGCGATAATTGGAATATCATACTTTGAAGAAACCAGCTGAACCATTCTTAAAGTATTATCATAAAGATTTTTTCCGCTAAGGCCTCCTCCTTCTTTCGAGAACGATTTACTTGATAAACCTACTTCGTCAGCTTTAACATACTTAGAATTTCCAATATTGATTGCAGTCTTGGATATTTCAGCTAAAATATTACAAATTTTAATGATATCATTATCAGAGCTATCAGGAGATACTTTTACCACAATTACTCTTGATGATATGCTTCTAAACTTTAACAATAACTCCTTAAGATTGTTTAAATCATCACTCAAGCATTTTCCATCATCTGTATTTGGACAGCTAATATTTATTTCATAAAAAAACTGTTTATAATCAAGAGAATTTAAATGATCATCTATCTCTTTAAAAACGACAAAATACTCTTCGGGAGAATTACCTCCGATACTTATTCCAATTGGGCGATTAAAATCAGTCATTTTTTTATTATCTAGTGAAGCAATGAATTTTCTTACACCTTTCGTGGGCAATCCTAATGAATTGAGAATTGCATAGTCTCCTTTATAATTAACCTCCTGGATTCTAGGCCTTAAATTGCCCTCAGAAGGAGATTTAAGTACAGTTTTATAGGTGATACCACCTATACCTACTAATTGCCACTGTAAAAGCGAACTAACGTCATCTTTAAAAGATGCTGAAATTAATGGGCTTTCAAACTGTAAATCATATAAAGTTGCTTTAATATTTGGTGGAATAGAAAATTTAAATAAATACTTTAATGGCGATATCATTAACAAATGATTTAAAGCATCGCCAAAAATTATAGCTCTTTCCAAATCTCTTGGAATTCTAGATAAAATTAGAATGACAAATCTTCTAATTGATTTAAATTGCAAAGAGAGAGCTCTTGCTCTAATATTACTGAGCATTAATTACCTCCAACCTTTTCTTTGCAGTTTCAGCTTGCAAGCTGTTTGGGTATTGAGTAGTAACTAATTCATAATAAACTTTTGCACTATCTAATTGAGATATTTCATAGTCGTAGTATATGCCTAAAAAATATGCTGCAATCTTTGATGATTCAGTTGATTTATCAATATTTAAAACTTTTTTATATAGTTCTATGGATTTAGAAAGATTTTTACCTTTCATCTCTTCTGCTTGCAATAAAGTCTTTGTTGGTAAATGTTGAATATTTTCGTTCTCTGATCCAATAATATACTTTGCAAAATCTGAGTTTGAAAATTGCGTTAAAATTACTTCTTTGAATTCATTATATTTTTTATCCCCGAGCTTTTTATTAATAATATAAAGAGCAAAAAGAGATTGTAGATAGAAATCACTTTCCTTATGATTATCAACTATGTTATTAAAGTAAAGTTTAGATTCCTGATAACTAGCTAGATTAAAAGCTAAAATTTGTCCAGAAATAAATAGATTTTCAGCTTTAACATTTCCATCAAGCTCCTCTAAAGCTAAATCAAGCTGAATTAACTTTTCAATGTCCTCCCTTTTTTTATTTATCAACACTTTAAAGGGAGAATTACTATTCTGTTTCATTGACTCATTCATAAAAAATTTGGCTTTTTCAAAATCAATATTTGGTGAACTCAAATAAATTTCAGAAAGTAAATAATATGATTCGATTGCAGTCTGCGTATTTGGATAATCTTTTCCAATTCTATCAAAATTTTCTATAGCAAAGTCAATTTTTCCTCGACTTAACTCAATTTTAGTTAACTCAAGATCTAAATCAGATTTAATTGAAGTAAAATCTTCATCAAGAATCAACTCTTGAATTTTGCTTGCAGATTTATCTAATTCTCCTCTTAATCTATAAATTTGTACTATTTTTAAATTTGAATCCTGAATTCTATTCAATGAAATGGTATTAGTTAGAACTTTTTGATAACTATCTAATGCTTTTTCTAAATCGTTTTGATTAAACGAAATTTCAGCAATTTGAAAATAAACCTGTTCTCTTAAAATTCTATTATTACTAAGATTTGCCCCTTTATCAAAATTATCGTATGCGTTAATAGAATCATCTATACTTAAATATATTTCTCCCAATGAAAGGAAAATTTTTGATTTAAACTCTTTAGAATCAACCTCTTCAGAAAGTATTTTAAGATCGTTGATTGCTGGTTGAGGCTTAAGATCTTTCCATTTGCATAATGCCAACCAATACTTTGCTTCCTGCTCAAATCCTTCTTCTAAGATAAGCTGATTAAAAATAGATACAGAACTATCATATTCCCTTCTAAAATAATGCGATTTCCCTTTTAATAATCTTGCATCTTTAACATATCTGCTGTCTGAGTACTCTCTAAGAACCTTTTCAGATTTCTCTATAGCCTTACCATACTCTTGAATAGATCTTGAAGGAATTTGACCGCCTAGATTTTCTATTCGAATTCGTTCAGCAGTTTCAAAGTGCTCTTCAGCATTATAAAATGTATTAAAATAAGCGCAGCCTTTTAAAAAGAGTAAAAGACATAAGTATTTTATGAATTTTGAATTAAATTCAGACATCACGTTACGAATTTACAATGAAGCTTGAAGAATTACAGAACATAATTTCTAAAAAAATCTCAGATGTAATATCTGTAGACTACATTCACGTGTATGATTACACAGCTCAACATGAAAATCATGCAACTTTTGAAGGTAATTATCATCTTAGTATGACTTTAGTGAGCCCAGACTTCAATGAAATGAGTTTAATTGAGAGACATCAACTTGTTTATAAAGCACTGAACGAGTATATGCATGGAGAAATTCACGCTTTAACTATGAAAACTCTTACTCCTGAAGAGTATAAAAACAGTCAAAAATAAATGAAATCGCTACTGATTGTTTTAGGAAATCAATTATTTGATAAAAATTATCATCCAAATGAAGTAACAGATATTTTCATGTGTGAAGATTTCAATCTTTTTTTGCATGGAAAACATCACAAAAAAAAGATGTCATTTTTTCTCGCTTCGATGAGAGAATATAGAGATAAAATGACTGAAAAAGGCTATAACCTACATTATAAAGATTTCAATAACGATTTTGAATCAAATTATGTATCTAAACTTGAAAGAACAATTTCGAAAATCAATCCCAAAAAAATCTTTATTTATGAAGTTGAAGACAAAGAATTCGAATCTACCCTTTTAACTTTTCTAGAAAATCAATCCATTGATTTTGAAGTTCTTCAGTCTCCTATGTTCATACATGATAGAAGCTATTTTAAGGATTATCAAGAAGGTAAAAGAACTTTATTGCTTGAAAATTTTTATAGAAAAACGCGAAAAGAATTAAACATCTTAATGGATAATGGAAAACCTTTTGGTGGTCAATGGAATTATGATGAATTAAATAGAAAAAAAATACCTAAAGGACTTGAAATTCCCAAAATCAAAAAATATTCAAGCAGCCATCTCGAAAATGTTAATGAATTTATTGAAACTAATTATTCTGATCATCCAGGACATACATCTGAACAATTTTGGATTCCTTTTTCAAGAGAAGGTGCCTTAGAGTATCTTGATGAATTTTTTAAAGTAAAATTTGAGCTTTTTGGTCCTTATGAGGATGCAATATATGATAATCATAGTTTTTTATTTCATTCTGCTATAAGTCCATTATTAAATATTGGCCTGCTCACTCCTGGTGAAGTCATTGAAAAAGCTATAACATTTAGTAATAAAAATAATGTTTCTCTTAACTCTGTTGAAGGTTTTGTAAGACAAATAATGGGTTGGAGAGAGTTTATTAGAGGTGTTTATCAAACCAGAAGTCATAAACAAATTGGTTATAACTTCTTTAAAAATGATCGAAAATTAACCAAAGATTGGTATGAAGGTACAACCGGTATCGATCCATTAGATGATGCGATTAAACTTACTTTAGAGCATGGATATACCCATCATATAAATAGACTAATGGTTGTTTCCAATATTATGAATCTTTCAGGAATCCATCCTGATGAAATCTACAAATGGTTTATGGAGATGTTTGTAGACTCATCTGAATGGGTTATGGTACCAAATGTATATGGAATGGGAACCTTTGCTGACGGAGGTGTATTTTCAACAAAACCATATATTTGCGGCTCAAGCTATATTATGAAAATGAGCAACTTTAAAAAAGGTCCTTGGTGTGATATTGTTGATGGGCTTTACTGGTCATTTATTAAAAATAATTTAGATTATCTTAAAACCAATCCTCGATTAGCAGTGATGCCTAGAGCTTTTGAAAGATTAAAAGATGAAAGAAAAGAGATTATTTTTCAAGCATCTGAAGATTTCTTAAAAGAAAAAACTACTTCTTATTAAGTTTATCTAGAATCTCTTCCAATAATTCGTTTGTTCTCTCCTGCCTTGTAACATAAAAATAAAGCGGATAAATACCGAAAGTTATCACAGATAATAAAAGAAATTTAATAAAATGCCACATAACTAATTCTCGCTATAATTTGGAGTTGGTGGAATACCAAGTGTAATTTCAAATAAATCGCTTTCTAAAGTAGCTGTTTCAGACGAAGGTGATTCAACAATTCTTCCAATTTCAATATCATTACTTTTAATAATTAAGGTAGGAACATATCGAATATCTTTTCCATTTTGCTCATCATTAGGACTTACTTTATCTCTATCAACTGTGATAATTGATACTTGATTAAAATCAACACCTAATTCAATAAAGATTTTTTCTAATCTTGGCACTTCTCTTCTACTATCTCCGCACCAAGTTCCTAAAAAGATTTCATAATTATATTGATTAGGATTTGAAATAGCTTCTAAAAGCTCAGTATCTAAAACATAATTATCAAATTCGTCATAATACCAACCTGTAAAAGGTTCTTGTTTTAACTCATCAATTGAAACTTTACCAAGCAACATTGGCTTTCCAGTTTTGGGATCTTCAAACATCCCTTCTGGGATGTTTGAAGAATTATAAAAAAGATATGCTAATGCAAAGCATGAAATTGCAAAGCATAGAGAAAATATTTTATTTATCGAGTTCATTATAGTACTTAAATATTAAATAAGTACAAATTATGGTACAAGATAAAGTAAT
>Ga0208261_1000170_pt1 | contig 27352 bp, 22 predicted proteins | sample Knorr_S7_td_DCM__FD_185595 | JGI IMG/M metagenome (GOLD analysis project Ga0208261, IMG submission 185595) | Marine microbial communities from Southern Atlantic Ocean transect - Knorr_S7_td_DCM_ad_131m_LV_B (SPAdes) (version 3) | ecosystem: Environmental > Aquatic > Marine > Oceanic | place...
GGGTTATAAACTATACCGAAGTTAGTGTATTCACCTTCTTCTGGACCTAGATTAGGATTAGCTAATCTATAAGTATTTCTCTGAGCAGAACATACAGTTGTTCCTGCATTAGCACAGAAGAAATAGTCAGTAGAAGTATCAGCTGAAAACGCTGTTGACATGTTTAAAGAGTCTAAAGTTGGAGCGATGAAACTTTCAGAGTACGAAGTTCTAAGTACTAGATTATCCATTGCTTGCCATCTTAGAGAGATTTTAGAGTTATCGGCTGAACCGAAATCACTGTAATCATCATGACGATGAGCAAAGTTTAACTCTACATCTTCAGTTACAGGTAGACGGAACTCAGCAAACTGAGCTCTAATGTCTCTATATCCTGCAGAAGAGTTACCTGCTGAACCCATTACGTTTCCTGATTCACTTTGAGGGTCAACTTTGACGCTATAAGCAGTACTCATGTACTCAGCACCAAATACCCAATCAATAACTCCACCAGGAAGCTCTATTGGAAGCTCACCAGAAATTGTTAAACCACCATGACGTAATTTCATGTCATCTTCACTCATAACTGTGTGTCTAAGCGAAGTAGCTTGAGATGCACTCATGTTAGCAAATTCAAAAGTTCCTGCTTCCGCTAAAGCTGAAGCAACAGATGCTAACGTATAGTTATAACCAGTTTGGTTATAATCCATATGAGTGTGGTGAGCAAAAGCAGAATAGTTAATTCCAGTTTCACCGATAGTACCAGTAAACTCAAGCATGTAATCTTTCATCACATCCATGTTGTAACCTAATCTAGGTCCAACAGATCTCATACGATAATAGATGTAAGTTGTATCACCAGCGCCGTTGTTAGCATTTACTTCTGCTTGATAAGGACATCCCGCCCAAGCTAGACAGCTAACTGAGAAAGCACCTGCTACAGGTGCAAAACGACCTTTACTTTGAACTCTAGTATAGATACCACGAGCATTTATCGAATGATTGTCATTTATGTCATAGTTATAATTTACGAAAATTGTGTCTCTTCCTGAAGAAGCATCCTCAGCCATAATCTGGTTATACGGATATAACAAGATTCCAGTGCTTCGATCGTATGAACCATCGGCAGCATTATGACCATAAGAGAATAGCTGTCCTCCAGCTAGAAAGTCTGAATTTCCAATACAACCAGGAATAGCTTCATAACCATATCCAGAACCATAGGCTGAATACATGTTACAAGAATAGAAACTACCATTTAGCGTGTGAGTAAAAGCTTGATTAGCTGTAGTCTCATCATAGCCTGATCGATAGTTTAATCCTGACCAATGTCTATCCTTCATATAAACGATATCTCTATCGTCGTGCTCAAAGGAAAGTACAACATTACCAACATCAGAAGAAAGACCAGCTGTGAAAGAATAAGCCTCTTGATCACCACCAGCTCTTTCTGGACTTCCTGAATAGATGCTTAACTCAGCACCTTCGAAGTCTTTTTTCATGATTATATTGATAACTCCTGCTAATGCGTCTGAACCATATAGAGCAGATGCACCATCAGTTAGAATCTCAACTCTTTCTACAGCGGAAAAAGGAATACTATTAATATTCGCAGCAACTCCACCATAACTAGGTGAACCTGCCATTCTTTTACCGTCTAATAGAACCAGAGTTCTACCTGCTCCCGCACCCCTCAAGCTTATAGTAGCCTGACTTTGTGCAGTTGAACCAGAACTTGGTTGAAAAGAACCGAAACTGTTAACAGATTGTTGCCTTAATACTTCAGCTAAAGAGATTTCTCCCGTAGCTTCAATATCAGAAGCATCAATTGTTATTATTGGGCTAGCTCCATCTTCAGGACTTCTTGCAATACGTGAACCCGTAACGATTACCTCTTCCTCAACTTCGTCTTCCTCGTCACCCTCGGCAGCAAAAGTTGGAGAAGCTGTAAAAGCTACAGCAATTGCAGTCGCTGTAAATAAAGCTCTTAGCCAATATGAGATATATTTTGTATACATAATATAAATCCCCAATTTTTATTAATAAAAATGACGAAAACCATAAGTTTTCGCCCTAAGTACCGCTGATTGTACGCAAAAAGTCACATTTTTCCAATCTTTAAAATCTTTTTAGTCTTATTAACTATTTCTAACTATTATTAAATAAATCTTTGAGATAAAATCTTAGATTCTTAAATAACTCAAATTATTGCAACTATGAAAAAACTTACTATTTTGGCTATTTTCTTTTCTTCATTCTCTTTTTCTGATATTCCAGTTGAGGATTTCTATAAATTCGATGAATTCTTTGATATTTCTATTTCACCAGAAGGTAAGTATTTTGCTGCAAAACAAAGACTTGAAGATGAAAAAAGAAATGGATTAATTATTATTGATAGAAAGACAATGATGCCTATCAATACTATCTATTTTGATAAAGGTTGGTATGTAAATGATTATTACTGGTTAAGCGAAGAAAGGATAGCTATTAGAAAAGGTAAACATTTTGGAGGCTTAAAAGCCCCCTACTCTACGGGCTTTTTCTGGGCAGTTAATGTAGACGGAAGTAAGGGGAAAATGATACAAGGAGATCTTTCAAAAAGTAGAACATCTAGGGTAATGCGAGATGATGTTGGATATTCTTATTTTGAAGTAGTTGATTTACTTGATTCAGATCCAAAAAATATCCTTATAGCAGTCTATAACAAAGATTTTCCTGAAATATATAAAGTGAATGTATACAGTGGAAAGAAGAAAAAAATTATGACAAGTCCCGCTGAAAGAGGAAGTGTCTATACAGATACGGATGGAATAATTAGAGCAGCTTTCGGAGAGAATAAAAATAACGAAAATGTATTCTATTATCGATATTCAGAAGAAGATGAATGGGAGAGACATGGAACTTTTCCTTATGGCGAAGGAGTTATACAACCAATAGCTTTTGTAAATAATTCAGATAAATTATGGGTAAGATGTTCAATCAATAATCCCGTACCAGGAATATGTATCTATAACCCTGAAACTTATCAGTTAAAAGAAGTTTACAGAAATGAGAGAGTTGAACCCTATAACTTATCTTTTTATCCTGATAGTTTAAATAACGAAGATGCAGAACCTGAGCTTGTTTTAGCGACGTTTTATGACGGAAAACCAAAAACTATTTGGTTTAATGAAAAAAACCCCCTAGGTAAGAAGAAAAAAGCCTTGGAGAAGGCTTTCCCAGGATATAGGGTTTCTTTTGGATCAAGAACTAGAGACAGTAAAGAAATTGTTGTCTATGTAAGGAGCGATAAAGATCCAGGCGGATACTATCTTTTTAACACAGAAACCAATCAACTAAATTCCTTAGGTTTAGATAGAAGGCCTTGGACCAAGGTAAATGAAATGGTAGAAAGTGAACCTATCTCCTATAAAGCAAGAGATGGCTTAGAAATACATGGATATCTTCATAGACCAAAAGGAGAAAAAGAAAATTTACCTATGGTAGTTTATGTGCATGGCGGACCTCATGGAGTAAGGGATTATTGGACACATGATAGAGAAGCTCAATACCTAGCAAACAGAGGTTATGCAGTTCTTCAGATTAACTACCGAGGCTCGGGAGGTTATGGTAATGAATTCTTGCGCAAAGGTTTCTTACATTGGGGAGATAAAATGCAAGACGACCTAACGGACGGAGTTGAATGGGCTATAAAAGAAGGAATTGCTGACAAGGAAAGGTTATGTATTTATGGCGCTAGCTATGGAGGATACGCTTCTATGATGTCTGCTGCCAGATATCCGGACCTATATAAATGTGCGATTGGTTATGTGGGAGTCTATGATGTTGCTTCTTTTACTTCTATAGGAAATATTCCAAACTATAGAGCTGGAGCTTCTTATTTAGATACTGTTATTCCTAGCGATCCAGAAACTAGAAAAAAATTCTCGCCTTCAGAACAAGCTAATAAAATTAAAGCTGCAGTTTTTTTGATCCATGGGAGAGAAGATAAACAAGCTCACTTCAGAAACTATCAAATTATGACCAAGAAATTTGATCAAATAGGTAAACCGTATAAAGGAATGGTTAAGGACGGTGAAGGTCATGGATTTTATGATAGAGAAAATACTTATGAATTAGCGAGAGAGCTAGTTTCTTTCCTAGACGAGCATATAGGAAAATAAAAAGTCATGTCTATCCTAAAAAATAAAAATATATTAATAGTTGGAGTAGCTAATAAGCATTCGATAGCGGCAGGCATAGCTTCATCTATGAAAAAACTTGGAGCCAATCTAGCTTTAACATACCAAAATGAAAGATTAGGAAAAAAGGTAAAAACTCTAGCAGAAGAATGGGAAGCAGATATCTGTATACCTTGTGATGTTTCTGATGATGAACAAATAGAAAAAGCCTTTGATGAGATATCATCATCATGGGAAGGAATAGACTGCATTGTACATGCAGTTGGATTTGCACCTTCCAATGAACTTGATGGAAATTTTGTTGATGTTTCTACAAGAGAAGGTTTTCAAATAGCACATGATGTAAGCAGTTATAGCTTTATAGCCTTAGCGAAAGCAGGAAGAAAACTGATGAATAATCGAAATGGTTCTTTAATAACTTTATCCTATTTAGGTTCTCAAAGAACCCTGCCTAACTACAATGTAATGGGACTAGCTAAAGCAAGTTTAGAGGCTAGCGTAAGATATTTAGCTGTTTCTCTTGGAGAAGATGGAACTAGAGTAAATGCCATTTCTGCTGGTCCAATAAAAACACTCGCCGCGCAAGGGGTAAAAAACTTTAGAAAGATGCTTTCCTATAATGAGGCTAGAGCTCCCCTCAAAAAGAACGTAACGATTAATGAGGTAGGAAATGCTGCGGCTTTTTTAGCTTCTGATTTAGCGAGTGGTATTACGGGAGAAATTCTTTATGTTGATGCAGGCTACAATATAACTGCTATGGGAAACCTAGAAGAAGCTAATTAGAAATAAGATCTACTTCTTTTGTTGAAATATCTGCCTTACTTCTAAGAGTTGATTGTAATTCAGAGAGCAAAGATTGTGCTCGTTCTTGAGATAAAAAATTCTTAAATGCTTCATCACCTTCTTCAGTTCGAGAAAGATTCTCTTCTGCTGAATTTATAGCATTCAGAGTAAAGATAATCTTATCTCCATTTGTTAAGGAAGAGGAGAAAACCTTTTTATCTATTTCAGATCTTGGTATCTCAAAAATCTTGTCTAAAACAGACCTAGGGAAAAGTAAAGAATTTCTGGAAAGACCTTTGTAACTCTCTGAGTTTAAACCTTTTTCTTGTGTAGAATCTAAAAATGAGTTTGAAGAATTAAATAACTGAAGTAATTCCTGCTCCTTGTTTCTAAAACTATCTTCTGCTATCTCCGCTATATATAATTTTTCAACTTCTCCTTTTACCTCTTCGAACATTTTTAGTGAAGGGTCTATATATTCATCTACCCTCAAAACTAAGGCTCTGTTTCCAGGCAATTCAATGACTTCGCTTGTTTGGCCCGGCTCTAATTCTTTGCTTAATAAAACATTTTTTAATTTTTGTTCAGAAAATAGGCCTTCTACTTCTTCTAAGGAGAAATTATTTAAAGTTTTTATTTGAATTTTTAATTCCTCAGCTATTAAAGTTAAATCCTCTAGAGAAAAAGATAAATCAGCCAAGTTTTCTAGAGATTCTAAGAATTGAGATTCTTTTTTATCTTGTACTAACAATAATTCTATTTTTTCTTTTCTTTCTTCAAATGACTCTGGTTTTGGTGAAATTAATTCAGTTAATTTGATAAGGTGATAGCTTTGAGAATCAGCTAAATAAATAGGCTCTGATACATCGCCTAGATTTAAATTTACTAAAGCTTTTTCAAATTCCTCAGGGAAGGCCGTGCCATCTGAAATACCTAAATCCCCACCACTATTTTTACTGCCTTCATCTTCTGAAAACTCTGAAACTAAACTTATAAAGTTATCATCTTCTAGTTTGCTATAAATTAATCTAATCCTTTCTAAGGCCAGTTCAATAGATTCGTTTTCTTTAACATTTATCATGAGATGTGAAGCTTTTCTTCTTATAGATGAATCAAAATCATCAACATAAGCTTCATATTCTGACTGTACGTCTTCTGGAAAAACTAGCTCTTCAGAAAATTGATCTGATGAAATATCTATATAAGAGATTGAAAATTTCTCATTGCTAGTAAATTTATTCTGATTGGAATTATAAAACTCTTCTAAAGATTCTTTAGTGACTTTAATATTATCTTCTTCTTTAGAAAAATCTAATCTGGTAAAAGTTATGTCTCTTGTTTGATTAGCTAAATTTAAGCTCCTAGAAAAGCGCTTTCCAGAAACTAATTCTGACTGGCCAATTCCCAAGTTCCAATACCTTATCATTAACTCTTGTTTAAAGTTCTCTAAAAGCTTGTTTGGACTAAGGCCATTTTGAAGAGCTATTAAATCAAACCTTTCTTTATTAAATTTACCATTCTCTATAAAGGCAGGATCTAAGCCTAAGACCATAAAAGCTATTTCATCAGGTATTTCTAAGCCTTTACTTTCTAAATAAGAAGAAATCAAACTATCGCTTATCAAAGTATTAAGAGCTAATTGTTTAAGCAACAATGGGTCTAACTCCATTTCTTCGTCATCAAATCGTTCTCTTAATTGCTGTTGAATACTTGCCATTTCATTTTGGAGGTCAAATACGTCAACTTTTTTTCCATTAACTGATAGTACATTATTTGCATCACTACCAGAGAAGACCGTTCCCCAGCCAAAAAATAGTGCAAAGGTAATAATGATAGACCATGAAATTATCTTAGCTGTTGTTCCGCTAAGATTCTTTCTAATATCTTGAATTCCTGCCATTTTATTAAAATTAAAAAAAGCGCGCCTTAATGACGCGCTCTTCTAATCAAACCTGTACTTAAAGACTTTCTTTAAGTGCTTTACCAGCCTTAAAACCAACTGATTTTGAAGCTTGTATTTGTATGGACTCACCTGTTTGAGGGTTACGTCCCATTCTTGCAGCTCTGTGCCTTACATTGAAAGTACCGAAACCTACTAAAGCAACGCTATCTCCTGAAGCAAGACTACCTGCTACTGCAGATAAAGTAGCATCTACTGCTCTTCCTGCATCTGCTTTTGACATATCTGTTGCCGCTGCAACCGAATCTATTAATTGGGCTTTATTCACATTTATCTCCTAAGAATCATTTTAAGCAAACCTGTTTAATTACAGGCAATTCTAGAGGATTAAAACCTTCTAATAAGGTCATGTCAAGTGGAATATTTCTTTTATTTAATGGGCTTCTAAGGGTTTTGAAGACTTCTTTTCATCTCCCTTTTTTGATTCACTATCTTCTTTAGACCAAGGAACGGGTTGTCTTGTCAAAACTAGATCTAGAACATCATCAATCCATTTAACAGGTTTGATTTCTAAATCTTCTTTTATATTTTCTGGTATCTCTTTGAGATCTCTCACATTACCTTCCGGGATTAGGACAGTTTTAATCCCCCCTCTATGGGCTGCTAAAAGTTTTTCCTTGAGCCCTCCTATCTTTAACACTTCACCACTAAGGGTTATCTCTCCCGTCATAGCAACATCACATCTAACTGGAATATTAGACAAAACAGATGCAACCGCTGTAGCCATTCCAATTCCTGCACTGGGTCCATCTTTAGGAGTTGCTCCTTCAGGAACATGAATGTGAATGTCTTGATTCTCATAAAACTTAGGATCTATTCCTAGACTTTCAGCTCTTGATCGAACTACAGACATAGCTGCTTGAATTGATTCTTGCATCACCTCCCCTAAGGAACCTGTCTTAATAATTTTTCCTTTACCACCAAAGCTTGCGGCTTCTAAAGTTAATAATTCTCCTCCAACTTGAGTCCAAGCAAGGCCAGTAACTTGGCCAATCCTATCTTTTTCAACTGCTTCTCCGTACTCAAATTTTCTAACGCCGCAATAATCTTCAAGTAAATCTGGGGTTAACTTAACTTTTTTAGGTCTTTTCTTGTCTGAATTATTCCTAACGAGCTTCCTGCATATTTTAGATATTTCTCTTTCTAATGATCTTACTCCTGCCTCTCTTGTAAAAAATCTGATTAGATCTTTGAGTGAATCAGTTGCTAGATTTAACTCTTTCTTGTCTAAGCCATTATTTTTCATCTGCTTTGGAAGTAAGTATTTCTCAGCTATGTTTACTTTTTCGTCTTCTGTATAGCCCGGAATTCTTATAATTTCCATCCTGTCCAATAAAGGGCCAGGAATATTCATGCTATTAGCAGTACAAACAAACATGATGTCAGACAGGTCATAATCTACTTCGAGGTAATGATCGTTAAAAGTATGATTTTGTTCTGGGTCTAATACTTCAAGCAGCGCCGATGCAGGATCGCCCCTGAAATCCATACCCATCTTGTCCACTTCATCTAATAAAAATAGTGGATTTTTAACTTCGGTCTTAGAAAGTTTCTGTAAAATTCTTCCAGGCATGGATCCTATATAAGTTCTCCTGTGTCCTCTGATTTCTGCTTCATCTCTTACACCACCTAGTGACATTCTTATAAATTTTCTATTTGTTGCGCGAGCTATTGATTCGCCCAACGAAGTTTTTCCTACTCCAGGGGGCCCAACTAAACAGAGTACTGGGCCTTTTAGTTTCTTAACTCTTTTTTGTACTGCTAAATATTCTAGTATTCTTTCTTTAACTTCTTCTAATCCGTAATGATCTTCATCTAAGATTTTGCTGGCTTTTGTGAGGTCTTTAGTAATCCTGCTTTTCTTTTTCCAGGGTATGCTAACTATCCATTCTATATAACCCCTAACCACAGATGCCTCTGCTGACATTGGCGACATCATTTTATATTTTTGTAATTCGCTCATTGCCTTCTTTTCTGCCTCTTTCGACATACCTGCTTCTTTAATTTGTTTTTCTAATACTTCAGCTTCATCAGATTCATCCATCTCTCCTAATTCTTTTTTTAAAGCCTTCATCTGCTCATTTAGATAATATTCTTTTTGGCTTTTTTCCATTTGTTTTTTTACTCTTCCTCTGACTCTTTTTTCCACCTTTGTTAAGTCAAGTTGTTCACCAAGATGTGAGAGAATTTTTTTTGACCTTTCTATTAGAGAAGAGGTTTCTAAAATTTCTTGTTTTTGCTCTAAATTTATAGATAAGTGACCAACTAAAGTATCAGTTAATCTACCAAGCTTATCTATCGAATTTACAGTGTGTAGAACTTCTGGGGTTGTCTTTCTTGTTACTTTTACATATTCCTGAAAATCTTTCTTAAGGTTTGCTACCAAGGTTGGAGCTTCGTCAGTTTCTTCCTCTTCTTTTATAGGAGTTACATCTACGGCTTTATAGTCCTTATAATCATTTATAGTCTTAATTTTTGCTCTTTTACTTCCTTCTACCAAAACCTTAACTGTTCCATCAGGTAGTTTAATTAACTGCAAGATTGAAGAGATAGTGCCTACCTCATATAAATCATTTTGATCTGGACTTTCTATATTTGAATCTTTTTGTGCAACCAACATTATCTGTTTATCAGAAGCCATTGAAGCTTGAAGAGCAACTATAGATTGATCTCTTCCTACAAATAGAGGTGTTACTACAGATGGAAATATAACTACATCTCTAAGTGGTAATAATGGTAAATCTTTTGTTCTATTTTTTGTCATAACTTATTACCCACTTTTTCTTTCTTTTTCTTTGTCATAGACCATTAAAGGTTCATTTTCTTCTGCTACAACTGCAGCATCTACTACCACTTTTAGTAATGAGTTTTCAGATGGGATCTTATACATTGTCTCCATAAGAATATTTTCTAAGATTGATCTTAAGCCTCTTGCACCTGTTTTTCTTTGTATAGCCTTTTTTGCTATTTCATTTAATGCGTCCTCTCGGATATCTAACTCAACTCCTTCCATATCAAAAAGTTTATTAAACTGTTTTATTAAAGCATTCTTAGGTAAGGTTAAAATTTTAATAAGCGACTCTTCATCTAACTCATTTAGAGTTGAGGTAACTGGAAGTCTTCCTACAAATTCAGGAATTAAGCCGTATTTTACTAGGTCCTCAGGTTGAGTTTGTGCAATTAATTCATCTGTTTTCTTAGACTGTTTTAGTGATGAAACATTTGCTCCAAAACCAATTCCAGTTTCTTCGCATCTATGCTTAATTATCTTATCTAAGCCAGAAAAAGCTCCGCCACATATAAACAAGATATTAGATGTGTCTACTTGTACAAATTCTTGTTGGGGATGCTTCCTTCCTCCTTGAGGGGGTACTGATGCTACAGTTCCTTCTATTAGTTTAAGTAAAGCTTGCTGGACTCCTTCTCCGGAAACATCTCTTGTTATAGAAGGGTTATCCGATTTTCTAGCTATCTTGTCTATTTCATCAATGTACACAATACCTAGCTGGGCTCTCTCAACATCATAATCACATTTCTGTAATAGTTTTTGGATAATGTTCTCTACATCCTCTCCAACATAACCTGCTTCTGTTAAAGTTGTTGCATCAGCTATAGTAAAAGGTACGTCTAAAATTCTAGCTAAAGTTTGAGCTAAAAGAGTTTTTCCAGAACCAGTAGGTCCTAATAGGAGGATATTGCTTTTAGACAGCTCAACATCGTCCTCGTCTTTTGAAATGCCTTTATTAAGTCTTTTATAATGATTGTAAACAGCAACTGAAAGATTCTTTTTTGCTCCCTCTTGTCCGATAACGTACTCATCAAGAGCTAATTTAATTTCCTTAGGAACAGGAAAAGACTCAACTTCCTTTGTCTCGACACTCTCGTTTATTTCTTCTTGAATTATGTCATTACATAGATCGATACATTCATTGCAGATATATACAGAAGGACCTGCTATTAACTTTCTAACTTCATTTTGGTTTTTTCCACAAAAAGAACAAAAAAGAAGTTTATCGCCTGAACCACTGCCTTTATCTTTTTCTGACATTATTAACTCCTTTCCTCCATAACTGAATCAATTAACCCGTATTCAACTGCTTCTTCGGGCGATAAGAAGTTATCTCTGTCACTGTCTTCAGCAACTTTCTTAACTTTTTGGCCTGTATGTTTAGATAAAATATTATTCAATTTTTCTTTTATAGAAAGTATTTCTTGAGCATGTATCTCTATATCACTTGCCTGACCTTGGAATCCTCCCATCACCTGATGAATGAGCACTCTCGAATTAGGTAAAGCATGCCTCTTTCCTTTGGCGCCTCCAGCTAATAAAACTGCGCCCATACTAGCCGCCTGGCCTATGCAAAGAGTAGAAACATCTGGTTTTATAAACTGCATAGTGTCATATATAGACAATCCAGCAGTTACCGAGCCACCAGGAGAATTGATATATAGAGATATGTCCTTATCAGGATTTTCAGCTTCTAAATAAAGCAATTGAGCAACAACCAAATTAGCCCCTACATCCTCAACAGGTCCAGTTAGAAAGATTACTCTTTCTTTTAAAAGCATGGAATATATATCGAAAGCCCTCTCTCCGCGTGGAGTTTGTTCGACCACCATTGGGACCAATTGATTTAAATTTTTTTCTTTTAAACTAGTCATTAGTTCTTATCTTGGGTCAATTTAGACAAATTTCAAGTAAATTAATTCCCAGTTACACATTCTTCATAAGTTAAAACCTCTTCTTCTGAATTTGCTTCATCTAAAAGATACTCTACAACTTGCTCTTCTAAGGATATAGATTCAATGTTTTTAAGCTGTTCATCGTTTGAATAGAACCAATTCACAACTTGGTCAGGTTCTTTATACATAGCTGCCCTTTCTTCTATTAATTCCCTTACTCTAGTTCCATCTGGTTTAAACTCCTTTTCTTCGATTATTGTATTTAATAGTATTCCGATCTTTACTCTCTTCTGGGCTTGCTCTTTAAATGTATCTTCAGGGAACATCTCTTCTTTGATATCTTTTTCTTCCATACCCATCCTTCTTGCCGTATCAATTCTCATATTCTTAACTTCTGATTCAATCATGGCAGAAGGAATTTTAAATTCATGACTTTCTTCTAATGAATCCAATAAATTTGACTTAGTTTTATTCTTAACAAGATTTTTTAAATCTTCTTCAAGTCTAGACTTTATTTCCTTTCTGAAGTCTTCTTCGCTTTTTGCTTCAATACCAACAGACTGAAATAATTCTTCATTTAGATCAGGTAATTTACTGGTTAATACCTCGTTTGCCTTGATCTCAAAAGTCACTGGCTTTCCAGCTAATTCTGATTTTCCGTAATCTTCTGGAAAAGTTAATTCTATAGATTTTTCATCACCGATCTTCATTCCTACTAAACCTTCTTCAAAGCCTTCTATCATAGATTTAGAGCCAATCTCTACAGGATAATTTTCTGCTGAATTTCCTTCAAACTCCTCTCCTGCCATAGTCCCCTTAAAGTCAATTTTTACTTGATCCCCTTCTTCAGCTGATTTTTCTACCACTTCCCAAGTACCTAATCTTTTTTGAATACTTTCTACTGTTTTTTCAACATCAGAATCTTCAACTGAGCTTGAAATCTTTTTATAAGTAATCCTGTTCAAACTATTAATTTGTATCTCGGGGTAGACTTCAAAAGTAACCTTAAATTTTACGTCTTCATTTTCCTTAATTTTTTCAGGAATTAAGTTAGGCCTGCCTACAGGCTTGAGATCATTCTTTTCAACTAAAGAATAGAACTCTTTTCCTACTGCATCATAAATTACATCTTGCCTAATTTCTGGACCATACATTTTTGATATAACGTCAAAAGGGGCTTTTCCTTTTCTGAAGCCTTTTACTTTTGCAGATCTTTGAGCTTCTTTTAGTTTAGAATTCACTTCATCTTCTATATTCTTAGCAGGTATAGAAATATTTAAAGATTTCTCTATTTCGTCTTTTTTTCCAAAAGAAAATTTCATTTCACTTTCCTTATATGGGGTGGGCGAAGGGGCTCGAACCCTCGACCACTGGCGCCACAAGCCAGAGCTCTACCAACTGAGCTACGCCCACCATAAATTAATAAACGCGTATTCTATCTCAGATAATTAATTTCAATTACTGTTAAATTAATTTAATGAATTTCAAATAACTCTAAAGATTCATCCACTTGAGAATCTTGAGTTAAGACATCTTCAACATCGGCTAAATTAGGACCTTCCCAAAGACTCGAAAGCATGTCATTTACATTGTCCTCTGGACCTTGGATGAAAGCTTCTACAGAGCCATCTGATGCATTTCTCACCCATCCGGTTAAAGAAAGCTTTAAAGCAGATTCATTCATCCATCTTCGAAAACCAACACCCTGAACGCTACCAAAAATACTTACATGTAATGCAATCACTAAAATCTGATCCTTTTTAAATCTTAATTAAAAATATAATACTGAAAAAACAATTTTTCAAATTATTTCAAAAGGAGTGGCCTCCTCGGCAGGACTCGAACCTGCGACCCGCTGCTTAGAAGGCAGCTGCTCTAATCCAACTGAGCTACGAGGAGAAAAGAGAGGATTATATAGTATTTTTAAAATTTACTGTCTATCTAGTTATTCTGTAAGGATGTGGATCAATAGCCGTTTTATTTTCTAAAACAATATCTGAACATAAATCTGCTGAACCCATAGCTAAAGTCCAACCTAGATGTCCTTGTCCTGTATTTAAATATAGTCCTGAAATTTTAGTTTTACCAATAAAAGGCAGACCATCTGGACTCATTGGCCTAAAACCAAACCATAATTTACCTTCGTCTACATCTAATTGTGAATACAAAGAAGGATAAACTGAATTCAACATACGCTTAAGATAAGAAACCCTTTTTTCATGAATCTGCTCATCAAAACCTGCTAGCTCTGCAGCTGCTGTTACTCTTATTCTTGAATTACTGAATGGTGTAATTGCTGTATGAATATCTTCATCAACTAATGCAAGTTTAGGCATTGAGTTTAAAGGAGCTGTTTCTATTGTCAGAGAATAGCCTTTTACTGGTCTTACAGGCAACCTTAAGTTGAGTCCTTTCAACAATAAATAAGACCAACTTCCAGCTGAAATAATTACTTTTTCAGAATTTATTTCGGCCCTATCAGTTTTAACTCCTTTAATTGAATTTTGATCAACCATTAGTTCTTTTATCTCTACGTTAGTTAAAATCCTACCTCCTTTTGATCTGACAACGTCTGCAAGCTCTTTACAGAATTTATGAGCATCTCCAACTTCATCATCCTGAAAATAAATGCCTCCCTCTAATTGATCTTCTATTTCTGCTAGCTGAGGTTCCTTTTGAATTAGATGCTTTGTAGTTAAGACTTCGGAATTAATGCCCATTTTTTTTAGTTTTTTGCAATGCTCTATGGCTGCATCGAAAGATTTTTTGGATCTATAAATTTTTAAAGTTCCAATTTGAGAGCAATCGTATTCAATAGCATTATCTTCTCTAAACTGTTTTGTTAGTTTAAGGCTATGTTGGGCTAATTTTGTTATTGATTCTGTATTTGCTTCATATTTAGATTTAAATGAATTAAGAATAAATCTAATTCCCCAACCAAAGTAATTTCCTAAAGATCCTAATTTTAAAGACATTGGTGAATCTTTTTTTCCTATCCCTTTAAGTATATTTAGAATGTCTGAAACTGAATTCCAAGGCTGAGAGTGAGACGGGGTTAACTGCCCTGCATTTGCAAAACTAGTTTTAAGAGCAACGCCCTCTTCTTTTTCTAGAACGAGAACTTTTTCTCCTCTATCAAGAAGAGAGTTTGCTGTTGCTAATCCTTGTAAGCCGCCGCCTACAATTATGATCGGATCTTTATCCATATCTAAAACTGGTCGGGGCAGCAGGATTTGAACCTGCGACCACCTGCTCCCAAAGCAGGTGCGCTACCAGGCTGCGCTATGCCCCGAAGGCGATGAATCTTAAGTATCCTTGAGGCAGTCGTCAAACAAAAGATTCACTTTGTTAGATATAAATTAAATGAGAGAATTAATTTAAAGAAATAGGTGATAAATATGACAATAGTTTTAGATGGGAAATCTTTAGCCAAATCAACTGAAGAAGACATTGCTAACAGAGTTAAAAGTCTTAAAGAAAAAAGAGACATAACTCCTGTATTAGCAACAATATTAGTTGGTTCTGATCCGGCTTCAGCAACATACGTCCAGATGAAAGGTAATGCATGTAAAAGAGTTGGAATGGATTCTATAAAAATTGAACTTTCTGAAACAACTACAACGAATGAATTACTTGAAGAAATAAACAAACTTAATGAAAACCCTAATATTCACGGAATACTATTACAACATCCTGTTCCTTCACAAATAGATGAGAGGAAGTGTTTTGATGCAATAGATTTATCCAAAGATGTGGATGGAGTGACATGTTTAGGTTTTGGAAATATGTCTATGGGTGAAAAAGCTTATGGATCATGCACACCTCAAGGAATTATGAGATTGATTAAACATCATCAAATTCAGGTAGAAGGAAAAAATGCAGTAGTAGTGGGCAGAAGCCCCATCCTAGGAAAACCCATGGCGATGATGTTGCTTAATGAAAATGCAACAGTAACTATCTGTCACTCAAGAACACAAGATCTAGAGTCAATTATTAAACAGGCCGATATTATTGTAGGTGCAGTTGGAATTCCACAATTTATAAAATCAAGCTGGATAAAAGATGATGCAGTGGTTATTGATGCTGGATATCATCCTCAAAAGTGTGGAGATATTGAACTAACTGATATCAAAGATAGATCATTAGCCTACACTCCTGTTCCTGGAGGAGTTGGACCTATGACCATTAATACACTTATACTGCAGACGTTAGAATCTTGTGAAAATTCATAGGAGATAAAACTAAATGGAGTTATTAAATGAGTAATTATGATGTAGTAGTAGTTGGAGCAGGAATCTCTGGAATTGGAGCTGCTTACAATCTGCAAAAAACATGTCCAACTAAATCCTTCGCTATCTTTGAGGCACGAGAAAATATTGGTGGTACTTGGGATTTATTTAAATATCCTGGAATAAGATCAGACTCTGATATGCACACCATGGGTTTTAGATTCAAGCCATGGACTGATCCTAAAACGATTGCTGATGGACCCTCTATCCTTAAATACTTAGATGAAGCAGTAAAAGAGAATGATCTTGAAGAAAAAATAAAATTTATGAAAAAAGTTGTATCAGCAAAATGGTCGTCTACAAATGCAAATTGGACTTTAACCGTAAGAAATACAAATAATTCTTTAGAAGAAACTGTTACGTGTAAAATTCTCTATCTTTGTGGAGGCTACTACAATTACGATAATGGCTATCTTCCTGAATTTAAGGGTTACGAAGACTTCGAAGGAGAAATAATCCACCCTCAACAATGGCCTGAAGACTTAAACTATGAAGGAAAGAAGGTGGTCGTTATAGGAAGTGGTGCTACTGCAGTGACTATAGTTCCTGCAATGGCAGACAAGGTTTCTCATATCACTATGCTGCAGAGATCACCCACTTATTACATGAGCGCTCCAGACGAAAGACCATTCGACTCGACTATTAAAAGATTTACCTCAGATAAGGTAGGTTACTTTTTAATTCGATGGAAGAACATCCTCTTAGGAAGATTTTTTGTAACCCAAATAAAGAAACATCCTGGGAAGTACAGGAATTTTCTAATAGAAGGTGTTAGAGAACACTTAGGTAAAGATTACGATATCGATAAACACTTTACTCCTAGATATGACCCTTGGGATCAACGCCTATGTTTTGTACCTAATGGTGACATGTTTGAATCTATAAATTCGGGCAAAGCAGAGGTAGTAACAAATACTATTGATACTTTTACAAAAAAAGGAATAAAACTTTCTTCTGGAGAAGAACTAGAGGCAGATATTATTGTTACGGCCACTGGATTAAATATGCAACTCCTAAATGGCATCGACATAACAATTGATAATCAAAAATTAGATATATCAGAAAAGATTCAATATAAAACCATGATGTTTAGTGATGTACCAAATTTAATAGCAACTTTTGGATACACTACTGCTTCTTGGACCTTGGGTGCTGATTTAACTAGTGAATATGCATGCAAACTTATAAACCTTATGGACAAAAAAGGTATGGACTACTTTTATCCTCAAGCAGGTGATGATGTTGAAGCAGATGGAGATTTTTTAGATTTAAATTCAGGTTATATACAAAGAGTTGCGCATCAACTTCCCAAACAAGGCTCTAGAGATCCATGGGTTAATACACAAAACTACCTGAAAGATTTATTTCAAGTTAGATTTAAGAGCTTGGAAGACTCTGACCTTAAATTTAAAAAAGCAGGTTAATTTATCTTCCAAAATCTCTGTAGTCATAGAAATTAATACCTTGTGATTTACCAGAATGATCAGAGATAAAATCTGCCAGTACTTCAGCCTTAATGCTTTTGTATTTTTTAACACCTCCCCCTAAAAAAGGATCTATTAGTAGAGGTTGTATTAATTGTCCAATAAATTCTCCTGGTCTAGCTTCTTCTCTAGAACCTATTAGAAGTCCAGGTCTATATATAGATATAGATTCATAACTAAGTTTTGAAATCTCGTATTCAACTAAACCTTTAGTGCTCAAATAAAAGTTCTTGGAATTCTTGTCCGATCCAATAGAGCTAACGAGGGATAGATTTTTTGCTCCTAAATTCAAAGACTGATTAGCCACGGATAAGCAATAATCAACATCTATTTTTTTGAAATTTTCTTTTGATCCTGCTTTTTTTATAGTAGTGCCCAAACAAATAAAAACATCATCGATAGCTTCTATTTGATCTGAAGATAAATTGAGTGAATTAAAATCTACTTTGATGTGTTTAACTTCATCAGAATCCTTGAATTCTTCTTTTCGAGTTAAAGCAAAAACTTTATTGCCATTATCTGCTAGTTTCTTTACAAGAAAGGATCCTACTAAACCTGTAGATCCTGCAACTAAGCAAGTTGACATACTAAGCCCAGTATTTATCTTTCAAGAGTCTTTTGTAAAGTTTTCCTGTAGGGTGTCTAGGCAATTCTTTTTCAAAATCTACCGTTTTAGGACACTTAACGCTTGAAATTTTTTCTTTGCAGTATGCAATTAACTCTGCTTCTAAATCAGGCCCTGCATCATCCATATTGGCTGGTTGAACGACGGCCTTTACTTCTTCGCCCATTTCTGGATTTGGGACTCCAAAAACAGCTACATCAGCAACTTTTGGATGCATAATTAATGCATCTTCTGTTTCTTTGGGATATATATTTACGCCACCAGAAATTATCATGAAAGCTTTTCGATCAGTTAAGTAAAGAAAACCTTCTTCGTCAACGTATCCTATATCTCCCAGCGTGCTATATCCTTGCTTTGAAATAGCCCCTTTAGTTTTTTCTGGATCATTATGGTATTGAAAGGTTGTTGCCGTTTCGCCACCAAAGTAAATACCGCCTGCTTCTCCAGCAGGTAATTCATTACCTTCATCGTCTAATATATGAAGCTCTCCAAAAAGAGGTCTCCCTACTGAACCTTTATGATCAAGCCACTCTTCAGAATTAATAATGGTCATGCCATTAAACTCAGTTCCAGCATAATATTCATACAAAATCGGTCCCCACCAACTGATCATTTGATCTTTTACTTCTACCGGACAAGGTGCAGCGGCGTGAATAGCTACTTTATGGGAAGAAAGGTTATATTGGCTTCTTATTGATTCATCTACTTTTAGGAATCTAACAAACATCGTTGGAACCCATTGCGAGTGAGTAACCGAATAGTCTTCAATTGCTTTAAGTGCACTTTCTGGATCAAATTTCTCCATAATTACCGAAGTAGCACCCAAAGATATAAACCCTGTGTTAAAGCCTAATGGAGCTGAGTGATAAAGTGGCGCAGGCGAAAGATAGACAGTATCTTCAGATCCTCCATATACTCCTTGTACAACTCTACCTAATCCTAGGTCTTCTTCCTCCATTGTGTATGGAAGCGGATTCAGAGTTAACTCTCTACTAACTCCCTTTGGTCTACCAGTAGTTCCTGATGAGTAAAGCATAGAGCTTCCTTGGCATTCATCTTCTACAGGTTCTGCTGGCATTGAAGCTATGGCCTCCTCGTAAGAAGAATAGCTATCTGAAGAACCATCAAGCATAAACTTCTTTACACCCTCTAGTGAATCTTGCAAATTATTTGCTGTTTCTTCTAAAAATTTTGAAGTAATAAATACCTTGGCTTCACAATCTTTAACAATGTATTCAACTTCTGAGGGTTGTAACCTCCAGCTTATAGCTGTATATCTTAAACCGCTTCTCCATGCAGCAAAGATTACTGCAAAGAATAAATAATGATTCTCTAACATAATTGCTACTGAATCTCCTGGTTTTATACCTAAAGATCTAAAAAGCTGCGCTCCTTGATTTGAGAGATCATTCAACTCTCCATGCGTCATAATTTTCCCGCTACCAGCCATAACAATTGCAGGTTTATCAGGAAATTTTTTTCCATTTACTCCAGGGTGCATTTTTTCCTCGCTTGTTTATTTAAAATAGATTAATAATATATATGTACAATTAATGCCATACAATATGAAGCTCAAGAATTTTTTATGTCTAACAATAAGAATTTAGCGGTAATTACTTCTTTTGGGGGTATTAATGCTTCTGGAAGAAGTTCTGATCATATGGGTTACGGAAACCAAGTCTTCGATTCTTTAAAACAATCTGATCAAGTTAAGGTATTACAAGACTTAGCTATTCTTCAAGGTGTAATAAAACATGCAGATAAAAAATGGGTGACAGATACCGAAGAAGAAATAGATTTAAAATCTTTTCTTAATTCCAATCAAGATAAAATTAGACAAGATAGCATGGTCAGAAAAATTGATCGGGAGATTTATGACCCAGATGGAATAATTCTAGATCAGATAAAAGCAGGAGCTGCTGGTCAATTACCCTCTGGATTTGATCCAGCTAAACTATACCCTTCTAGACAACACCCTAAAGCACTTCAAATGACTATTTTTGGAATGAGTGATGCTATGGGTCAACTAGGTATAGATTGGTCCGAAGTAGAAAAAGAAATTGATCCAGATGAACTTGCTGTATTTAGTGGATCAGCAATGAGCAATTTAGATAAGTTTGGTTTTGGGGGCATGATGCAATCGAGACTAAAAGGTTCAAGAGCTAGTTCTAAAAACCTTGCATTTGGATTAATTGAAATGTCAGCAGATTTTATAAATGCTTACATGTTAGGCAATGTGGGTAGAACAGGTCATTCAGTTGGAGCCTGCGCTACCTTCCTATACAACCTCCAATTAGCTAAGGATTTGATAGAGAAAGGAGAGTGTAAAGTTGCCGTTGTAGGTTCGGCTGAAGCCCCAATAACTCCAGAAATATTTGATGGCTTTTATGCAGTCAGTGCTCTTTCAGATAATAAAAAAATGATAGAACTCCAAAATCAACTTGGAGAAGAATCTAAAGAACCTAATTATAGAAAAGCTTGTCGTCCATTTGGAGACAATATAGGAATGGTTTTGGGAGAATCAGCTCAATTTATAATTCTAATGAATGAAGAATTGGCGATTAAATTAGGAGCAGAAATTTATGGCTCTATTGTCAGTGTTCATTCTCATGCAGATGGATATAAAAGCTCCATCAGCGGCCCGGGTATAGGAAATTATATTACCCTTGCAAAGTGTGCTTCTGATGCTCACGAATTTATAGGAATAGATGCCCTAAAACAAAGAACTTTTGTTCATGCTCATGGGACTGGAACACCTGCAAATAGGACAACAGAATCCCATATAATTAATAAAATAGCTAAGGCCTTCGACATAGAGTCTTGGCCCGTAACTGGCCTTAAATCTTATTTAGGGCACAGCATGGCTGTGGCAGCTGGAGACCAGCTCATGAGCGTCTTAGGTACTTGGTCTCAAGGTGTTATTCCAGGAATTCATTCAGTTAAAGAGCCCGCCAAAGATGTATATAGAGATAATTTAGATATCCTTACAGAGAATAAAGTTAATGACTCTTCTCACTTTATAGGGGCTTTCTTAAATGCTAAAGGATTTGGTGGAAATAATGCTTCGGCATTTATAGTAAACAACCCAACGACCTTGGGAGCAATTGAAAATAGGTACTCAAAAGAAGAATTAAAAAGCTATAAAACTAAACTAGAAAATACAAGATCTAATACAAAAAATTACAACTCAAAAGTAGCTAAAGGTTCTTATGATTTGACTTATAAATTCAACCATAATGTTTTAACTGGAATTGATGATATAGAAATTACAAAATCGGAAATAAAACTAAAAGGCTACAACAGATCTATTCCTTTAAGTAAAAATAAATAGTAATTGAAGTGAGCGAAGAATTAAAAGAATCTATAGGTGAATTACTACTTGCTGAGAATATAGATGGAGAAATAACTGAAATAATACCTCTAACAGGAGGCGCTTCAGCAGAAACTTATAAGTTTAAAGTTAAACAAGATTGGTTTGTTCTTAGGAAAGGGTCTGGTAACACTTCCCCGTTGGCTATTTTAAAAAAAGATGAAGCTTTTATTCAAAACGAAGTATTTAATCAAGGAGCGCCGGTTGCAGAGATAGTTGCTGTCTCAAATGGAAATTCAAAGCTTACAGATGCTTACATTATGAAACTGGTTGAAGGGGAATCAATAGCAAGAAAAGTTCTTAGAGATGAAAAATTTTCCCAAGCACGAAAGGTTTTAGCTTACGAATGCGGACAAGCTCTAGCTAAGATTCATTCAGTTTCTTTGGATTCTCTAACGAAAGTTCCCAGGAATGATCCCTATGAATCATTGGAGAATTTATACCTGACTTATCAGCAATTTAAACAGTCTCTTCCTGTATTTGAATATACTTTTAGGTGGCTAAAGAAGCAAAAATTTCAGGAGATTGAACCTACTCTGGTACATGGAGATTTTAGACTAGGAAACCTGATAGTGAACGAGGAAGGCTTAGCTGCAGTTATAGATTGGGAATTGGTTAATATCGGTAATCCTATCCAAGATATTGGATGGATGTGTGTTAACTCTTGGAGATTCGGTATAACCGAAAAAATAGTTGGTGGTTTCGGTGACTTAGAAGATCTTCTTCAAGGTTACTCCTCAGTTAGCAACTTAATAATTGACCAACAAGAAGTTAAGAAGTGGCAAGTTTTTGGTTCGTTGAGATGGGGTGTAATCTGCCTGATCCAAACATATTCCCATTTAAATGGACCAACAAACTCAGTAGAAAGAGCAGCTATCGGTAGAAGAGTTTCAGAAACTGAAATAGATATGATCAACTTAATGTTCTTGGGGGGAAAATAATGATCTTTGATAGACCTACTGCATATGAATTATTGGATGCTGTTTCAATATTCCTAGAAGGAAAAATTAAAAATGAACTTCCTAAACACTTAGGATTTAACCTTCAAATTGCTATAAATGTTATTAATATTGTTAAAAGAGAAATAAAAAGCGGAAAGGAAATAGACGAGACCTCTTCTAAATTAATATCTGATTTATTGGAAGACGAAGACACCATGAAATCTTTAGCAGAGTCAATAAAGAATAAAACCTTAGATCTCGAAGATAAAAATCTTCAATCTGCTTTATTAGAGATAACTAAAATGAAGTTATCGGTTGATAACCCAAAATATTCTACTTACAAAGAACTAATCAAGTGATTTAAGAGGTTTTTTATCTCTAAACAACATCAGAGGTATCATAAAGAAAGGCCAAGCTCTATGATATTTATTTGGAAAAATTCTCTGTGAAAGTTCCAGTAGTTTAGCGTCTAAACCAATAAAGATTCTTCTTTTATTTTTTTTAACGCCATTAAGAATTATTTGAGCTGCTTTGCTTGGATGCATTCCTCCTTCTTTAAAGTTATTTGCCATCTCTTCGAGATTGGCAGGTTGGTTTCTTGTAAAAATGCTTCCTCTGTTCGCTCCCTCTTCCAAGGCTTCCTGATACGCCTCTTCATCCATTCTGGAATTTGAAACTATATTTGTTCCAACATGACCTGGGTGGACACAATGAACTTGAAGGTTTTCGTTTGTTTCAGCCATTTCTAAAGCAAGACTTTCTGTAAATCCTCTGACTGCAAATTTAGTTGCGTGATATACCGTTTGTCCTGGTACTGCTACCATGCCAAAAATTGAAGAGGTATTAACAATAGCTGCTTCTGGTTGATTTTTAAGGTGAGGTATAAAAGCTCTAGTGCTATTAATAACACCATTTAGATTAATATCCATTACCCAATCCCAGTCTTTTTCTTCCATATCAGCAAAGTGCTTACCTGTGGTAACTCCTGCATTGTTAAAAACCATATCAACCTTGCCATGATCATCTAATACTTTTTGAGGTAAGGCTTCTACAGCTTCCTTGTTTCCTACGTCTAAAAGCAGAGAAGAGACAGAAACATTGTATTTCCTTAGCATCTCTTTGGTTTCATCAAGAGTTTCCTGATTAACATCACAAATAGTTAAATGAGCACCTTCTTTAGCTAGCAAAACCGCTAAATATCTTCCCATTCCTGAACCCGCTCCTGTAATAACCGCTACTTTATCTTTAAAACTTTTCATAACTAGCCTTCCTCTCCTCTCACTGGATACAAAAAATCTTCATCGTAAGCTTTTTCAGGTGTACTTCTTACTTTCTGATCTAGTATCTTGGCATCCTCGCCTATTAAAATTCTCCATTGATTATCTTTAACTCCATTTAAGATCACTTCAGCAGCTTGTGAAGCTGAAGTTGGTGCACTATTTTTAAACTCTTCACCTCTATCCTTTATTAGCTGTCTTATTTGATCTAAAGAATAATTATCAAAGGGCGCTCCCATCGAAATCCATAAATCTTTTGATCTCTGAGCATCCTCATCAGACATTTCTAAAGGATCAACATGCCCTAAAACTTTTCCTGAATTAATTGCTATAGAAGTTCCGATATGGCCCGGCATAACTACAGACACTCCAAGGTGAGGAGCATTAAGTCTAAAGTCATGTATCAATGCTTCTGAGAAACCTTTTACTGCAAATTTTGCTGCTGAATATGAAGTATGTGGCATTCCACCTATAGCTGCCCAGAACCCATTTACACTGCTTGTATTAATAACATGACCTTCATCGCATTTAAGCAATGCAGGCATAAATGCTCTAGTGCAGTAATAAACTCCATACCAACAAACCGCAAATGTTCTTTCCCAATCGTTGATATCGCCGGAAACAAAACTACCCCCTCCTCCAATACCTGCATTATTAAATAATAAATTTATTGATTCCGTAGAGTGATCTCCAAGAACTTGATTCTTGAATTCTTCTACATCTTTGTTGTTAGAAACATCACATATATGAGAAGTTATTTTTACATCAGGAGACTCATTTCTAGCTATAGAAAGAGTCTCTTGCATATTCTCTTCAATGACATCACACATAGCTACATGACAATTTTCTTTAGCAAGCTGTCTGACTAATTCTCTACCCATGCCGGTTCCGCCACCAGTAACCACAGCAATCTTATCCTTAAAATTATCCATTTTAGACTCTAGCTTTATTCTTCTTTATTTGGAAAAGGACTAAAAGGAAAAGGTTTTTCAGAAGAAACATAGGTTAAGTAATCTATAACTTGTGACATATACCTTTTAAAGCCTGAAGAAACATTATCTAAATTTTTATTCGAGGAATCTGTTACTAGTACATAAAGAAATTGCACAACTGAAATAAGAATAATTGCATACCAACTTAAAGCATAGATAAAAATAAACAAGGCTATCCAAATTACCCTTAGCCATTTACCTTGATTAAGTACTTTTTCCTTTAAGTCGTCAGTATCAATAGTCTCTTCAGATTGATTCTCTACTAATTCTTTATTTTTCTCTTCTGTCATATCTTTTCTCAGTTAATTTAAGAATTCTACATCTTTAGGCTGGTCATTGCCTAAAATTTTCTCTATAGAATCGAAACCAACGCCTTCAAATATAACACTGTAGAGTGAATCAACTATGGGCATTGTTATACCAACTTCTAGAGATTTTTTCTTTACAGCCTCTAGAGTTTTTAGACCCTCTACGGCTTGTCCTATTTTTGATTTAGCATCTTCTACAGAATGCCCCTGTCCTAACAGTTCTCCCATTTTATGATTTCTACTCAAAGGAGATGCGCAAGTTGTTATGAGGTCTCCTACGCCAGATAAACCTAGGAATGTCATCGGGTTGGCTCCCATTTTATGAGCTAATCTACTCATCTCTCCAAGGCCTCTTGTCATAATCATACCAATTGTATTTTCACCTGAATTAAGACCAAAGGCTATTCCACAAGCTAAAGCATATATATTTTTTAAAGCTCCACCTAATTCAACTCCATATGGATCTGAATTTACATAAACCTTGAAAAAAGGAGTTTGGTAGGCATCTACTAATGCAGAAGAAAGGTCTTCATGCAAACTAGCTATTACTGTTCCAGTTAAATGCTCTTCTGCAATTTCACCTGCTAGATTGGGCCCGCTCAAAACTCCAACTTTATGGTTGTTTTTAGTTATATCTTCAACGATCTGACTCATTAATAAAAAACTTCCAGGTTCTACACCTTTGGTCGCACTAATTAGATAAGAATTAGTTTTAAGGTGATTTAATGACTCATCAACTACCTCTCTTAAAGAATCACTAGGTATGCAATAAATGACTATATCTGAACTTGATATCTTCTCAATCTCAGTAGTTGCATATAGATTTTCTTCTAAAGAATAATTTGGCAAGTATTTGAAGTTAATTTTTTCTTCATTAATCGACCTGCAAGTCTCTGAATCCCTCATCCACAAAAAAACTTCATTATTATTCTTAGCTGCTAAGTTAGCCAGAACAGTTCCCCAACTACCTCCTCCAAGGACAGATATTGTTTTTTTATTCATGTATTTATATATTTATTTTTTATTTTATCAGTCTATACAGGAATATATCTATTTCGGGTTATTATGGAAAAATGCAAAGTAAAGAAAACCTAGATTCAATTAAAGAATTTTTAAACCAATCCAATATTGACTATGTGAAGGTTGCTATAACTGACATAGATGGAGTTCTTAGAGGTAAATACATGCATAAAGATAAATTTCTTAAAGCATGTGAGTCAGGATTTGGTTTTTGTGATGTTATTTTTGGCTGGGATAGTAATGATGACTTATACGAACCAGGGAATCTTTCGTATGAGCCTCTTACAGGTTGGCATTCTGGATTTCCTGATGCAAAAGTAAAAATTATTTTAGATTCCAAGAGATCCATTCCTTTTGAAAATAATGTGCCTTTATTTCTAGCTCAATTAGACCAAGAAGAAGTTTGTCCTAGGGGTTTACTAGAGAAGGTACTAAATAGGTTAACTCAAAATAATCTTAAAGCTAAAGCCTCCTTAGAATATGAATTCTTTCTCTTCAATGAAGATCCTCATACAGTGAGAAAGAAAAAATTTCAAAATCTCTCTTCTTTTACACCTGGTATGTTTGGTTATTCAATTCTAAGAAGCTCTGTTCACTCTAAACTTTATGAGGACATACTTAATATGTGTCTTGAAATGGATATGAAACTTGAAGGGCTACATACCGAAACAGGTCCAGGAGTTTTAGAAGCAGCTATAGAAGTAGATGAAGCAATGCTTGCAGCTGATAAAGCATCAATTTTTAAGACTTTTATGAAAGTTCTAGCTCAAAGAAATAATCTGATGGCAACTTTTATGGCAAAGTGGTCGAATAAATATCCTGGGCAATCCGGACACATACATTGTTCTTTAGTCAATGAATCTAATCAACCAATCTTTGGATCTATAGAACTAGGTCCTAGTGAAATAATGAATCACTTTCTAGGTGGTTTACAAAAATACTTGCCTGAATTCACCTTAATGCTTGCACCAACTATAAACTCATATAAAAGATTAACGCCGGGAGCATGGGCCCCAACAAGTTTCACTTGGGGGAAAGAAAATAGGACAACAGGAATAAGAGCAATTCTGGGGTCTTCCTTTTCCCAAAGAATAGAGAATCGAGTTGGAGGAGCTGACTCAAACCCATATCTAGCCTTAGCTGCGACCTTAGGAGCAGGTATTCTTGGAATTGAAAATAAAATAATGCCTTTAGACGAATTTAAGGGTAATGCATATGAAGCAAAAATTAACAAGACTCTTCAAACACCTCAATCACTAGGGGAAGCATCTGATATATTTAAAAATTCTGAAGCAGCTAAAGAGATTTTTGGAACTCAATTTGTTAATCACTTTTCAATGTCCAGAGATTGGGAAAATTCCCAGTTTGAAAATCAAAGGAAGTTATTCGAAAGAAATAGTTTAGAAATCTCTGAATGGGAATTGAAAAGGTACTTTGAAATTATATAGAGTAAAAAATGG
>Ga0208261_1000171_pt1 | contig 27295 bp, 22 predicted proteins | sample Knorr_S7_td_DCM__FD_185595 | JGI IMG/M metagenome (GOLD analysis project Ga0208261, IMG submission 185595) | Marine microbial communities from Southern Atlantic Ocean transect - Knorr_S7_td_DCM_ad_131m_LV_B (SPAdes) (version 3) | ecosystem: Environmental > Aquatic > Marine > Oceanic | place...
TGCTTCAGGTTGGATGGCTGAGAACGCTGATCATGTAGATGAATGGATTCATTCAGCTATGGCTTCTCTAGCTGCTGGTGACACACCAGAAACAATCGACGCTCCAGCAATCGAAGCAGCGGAAGAAGAAGAAGTTGCTTTGCCTGATTTGGGTGGACGAACAGTTTCAGTAGCTATCGAAAATGCCTATCTGCCTTACAACTTTGTGGACGCAGAAACTGGTGAAATTGGTGGCTTTGACTACGATTTCTTCGGAGAGATCTGTAATCGTCTTAACTGTGAACTTGATTACACAGAGTTCGCTTGGGAAGGAACGATTCTTGCTGTGGGTGATGGAACATTCGACACCGCAGGTGGCGGAATTACTATCACAGCAGAGAGAGAAGAAACTCTAGACTTCACAGACAGCTACATAAGTGTCGACCAGAGACTTATCGTTGAATTGGGTGAAGATCGTTTCTCAAATCTCGAAGAATTCGGTCAAATGGACGAACTAACAGTTTGTTCACAGACGGGAACAACAAACGCTGAAACAGCTATAGCAAACTTCGGTGAAGATCGTGTAATTCTCTTTGAGACATTCGGCTTCGCTGTTCAAGCTCTACTAGCAGGCGATTGTGATTCTGTGATTATGGACGAAACTGCCGGACAGGGATATCAGGGTGAAAACGCTGAAGCACTTGAATTACTAGAAGGTGTGCTTAGCGCAGACGAACTAGGAGTTCCATTCCCTAACGGTTCAGACCTAGTAGCTCCATTTAACGCTGCGATTTCTTCAATGAAAGCAGACGGAAGCTTGTTTGAATTAGGTTCCGTATACTTCACCGACGCCTTTACAGTCACTTACGACGATATTGGCGACGGAGCTTACGCAGAGCCTGAGGTTGTGCCAGTAGCTGGTGGAACGCTTCGACTTATGATGGAAGCAGAAACTGACGGTCTTAACCCAACAGTTAACCGTTTCGCAATCTCGGCTTACCATATTGCTAATGCGGTCTATGATTACCTAATTTGGACAACAGATGACCCTTGTGGATGTGAGTACGTTGGAGGTCTTGCAGAGTCTTGGGAAGCTTCCGATGACCTGAAGACCTGGGACTTCAACATACGTGAAGGCGTAGAGTTCCATGACGGAACAATGCTCGATGCTGAGACTGTTGCATTCGCAGTTCAAAGGCAGCTAGCTGATCCACTTATTTCATTGGCTCTTCAGCCGGTTCTTGACCTTGGAAGAGAAGGGGGAGCAGTTGAGGTAATTGACGACATGACAGTACGTATGCATGCGTTGCGACCTCACGTAGATTTCCCTGGTTACTTCGCAGGTCAGCTCGGACTTATACCTTCACTTGCCTATATGCAAGCAGCAATTGAAGACCCATCATTGAATCAGATGCCTGTAGGCACTGGTGCATTCATGATGGATAGCCGTGAACAGGACTTGATGACACGTGTGGTCAAGAACCCTAACTGGTGGTACAACGAGCACTTGGCTCAAGGAGAAGTTCTTCTTGATGCAATTGAGTACTACGTCTACACAGACAGTGAGCTTGGCGCAGGAGCAATGGCGGCAGGTGACCTTGACGGTGTATCTACATCCAGCATTGATGCCGCTTTGATATTGCGGGATCTGGCAGATGATGGTTATCAGGTATTCGAACAGGATCAAGGCGAAGAAACTTTCGCAATGCTTAACACTTCGAAAGCTCCTTTTGACGACATCCGTGCACGAAAGGCTTTGACCTACGCAACTGCTAAGGCTGATTATTTGGAATTCATAGGCCAAGGAGAACTTAGGGGTGCTGACTCCTTTTTCCCACCAGAGTCGATTTTCCATAATCCTGACGTAAAACAGGAATCAGATATGCCAGAAATGGCCGCTCCGCTAGTCGCAGAATATTGTGGGGATAATCCTGACAACTGCAGTGATGGAAAGATCAATATGGAGTTCCAGTACTCAGGCCCATCGGTTATTCAGGATCGAATATACGATGTTCTTTCCGCAGGATTTGAGCCTTATTTCAATGTCACTAAAGACATGCTTTTGCAGGATGATCACATAACACAAACAGCAATCGGTATGTATGATTTCCTTACCTGGAGACAGATGGGAGCTATTAACCCGGATGGTGATGGTGTATGGATCGTCTGCGATGCTATTGGAGTTTTGTCACTTAACTGGCCACGATTCTGTGACCCAGCTCGTGACGAGATGATATATAAGGCAAGAGCAAGTGCCGATCGTGATGAGGTTGTCGGCATCTGGAAAGATATTGCGCAAAATATCAATGAGAGTTATTCATATGTGTTGCTTACTCACACTTTGTGGAATGCGACATATGCTCCGAACTTAATGGGAATGTGCGATGGTAGATTCCCTGACGGTTCGCAAGGAAACTGCCGAGGTACAGGCGGTGGATATGGAAACTACTCAACAATGTGGTTTAAGGAGTAGAGACTCTTAAAACTTACAGAATTTAATTTAAGGGCGGCTGACTATGTCAGCCGCCCTTTTATTTTTTCTTTATAAGCGGGATAGAGATTTAGTCTTTGTCAGCGCTAACATCGGACTTCTACGAAGTATCTCTGACTGTAGGTGGGGGAAATGGGTTTTCTTTTAAAGCGCATAGGACAAATGGTTTCTGTGATTATCGCAGCAACTTTTTTAGCCTTTGCAGCGATGAACTCGTTAGGTGACCCATTGTTCAATGTCGTTGGTTTCGTAGCTTCAGTTGACTGTGATGCGGTTCTCGCAGGAGAGATTGAAGACGTGTCAGGTCAGGGAGGGACAAACGTAGGTGACTGCGAAGTTGTAGAGGCGGCAAGAGAAAAGTACCACTTGAATGATCCTCTACCTGTTCGTTACGTGAGGTGGGCTGGAGATGTTATTCAAGGTGACCTTGGAGTTTCATTCAAAAATTCAATGCCTGTTAGCACAGTCATCGGAAACCGAATACCAAAATCAATATTTCTTATGGTGGTTGCAGAAATTTTCGCTCTTGTTATAGCGGTTCCTGCCGCTATAAGAGCTGCTTATAAAGCAAATCGTGCGTTCGATAAATCAGCTACTGTCTCTTCTTTTGGTTTTATTTCTCTACCAAATTTTGCACTTGGAGTGATCCTCTTCTACTTATTTGTAGTCAAATGGCAGATATTCCCAAGCCGCTACGAAGACGATGACTTATTCAGTCGTTTACGATCGACCGTTTTACCGGGAATGACACTGGCTCTTCCTTTAGCTGCAACGTACTTTCGTCTATTGAGGACAGATTTGATAACAACTTTGCAGGAAGATTTTGTTCTTATGGCAAAAGCTAAGGGACTTTCGGATCGTTGGATAATGTTTCGCCATGTTCTACGACCTTCGCTTTTCTCTTTAGTAACAGTTTTTGGTTTAAGTACTGGAGGCTTAATAGGTGGAGCTTTAGTTGTTGAACAAATTTTTGTTATCCCGGGAGTGGGAAGAACTTTTGTTGAAGCCGTGATTCGAGATGATTTCCCTCTTGTACTTGGATTAGTAACCATAATTTCCTCATCGTTCATAGCAATCAACTTCATTGTTGACATTTTTTATTCCGTTATCGATCCGAGGGTAAGCCGTGAGACTTAATCTAATAACGACAAGACGTGGTTTTAAAGGTCTAAGTCCTCAGGATGAAGATTCCTCTCAAATAGACGACGAGAAAAGAGACAAGCGTAAAATCGGTTTTGGTTTCTGGGTTTCTATCGGATGGATGGTTTTGGTAGTAATGGCAGCGTTCTTAGCGCCTATTTTGCCCATCCCTGATCCGGATCAGACAGGAGCAGGGGGACGCCTTGATGCTCCGAACTGGGATAATTGGTTCGGTACTGACACCAATGGCCGAGATATGTTTTCTAGGACAATTTGGGGCTCTAGAATTTCTCTCACAGTAGGTTTTTTCGCCATATTTTTTGGATTCGCAGTTGGAGGACCCATAGGAATCGTCGCTGGGTTTTTCAAAGGTGCAACTGACAAATTCCTCTCCATCATAATTTTCATACTTTTTGCTTTCCCAGGCTTGGTGCTAGCACTATTGATAATCTCTATTTTGGGCCAGACACTTTCAGTTGTTTGCTTAACAGTTGGAATCATAGGTGTTGCGCCGATAGCACGTTTAGCACGCGCAATCACAATTTCTACTGCTGAGAAAGAGTTCGTAGCGGCAGCAAGAATTCTAGGATCCACCAATCGAAGGATCATGATTCGAGAAATTCTTCCCAACGTGACTATCCCGATGGGTGCCCTAGCATTTCTAGGTATGGCCTTAGCGATTGTCGGAGAAGGGGGGCTTGCGTTTTTAGGGCTTTCTGTTGAAGAAGGATTTTCTTGGGGAAAGATGATCGTTTTGGGATCCGCTTCTAGAACTCTTCAAAAAGCTCCATGGGTTTCGATGTTCCCTATAGGAGTCATGTTTTTAACGGTTATGTCACTTAACTATGCAGGTGACAGATTAAGAGATTTCTTTGACGTGCGTGAAATGGGAATTGGGGGAGGTTGATAATGGCTGCCTCATTAGTTTCTGTCGAAGACTTACATGTCAGTTTTTTAACTGAACAAGGCTCCGTGCGTGCAGTAGATGGAGTTTCATTTGATCTCGAACCTGGAAAATCAATAGGAATTGTAGGTGAATCTGGATCCGGTAAATCTGTTACCGCCAAAACATTGATGAATCTTTTGCCTTCTTATTCACAAGTGGAAGGTTCAATTAAATTTGATGGAAGAGACTTAAGGGAAATCGCCAGAAAGAAAGAAAAACATTTCTGGGGTGTTGAAATGACCATGATTTTTCAAGACCCTATGACTTCTTTGAATCCGGTTAAACGCATAGGTGAACAGATTTCTGAATCACTGCGTGTTCATATGAACCGAAGTCGCAGTGAAGCTATGACCGAAGCTGGAGATTTACTTGAACAAGTAGGGATTCCAGAACCTGCCAAACGGCTACGACAATATCCTCATGAACTTTCTGGGGGTCTCAGACAAAGAGTTGTAATTGCCATAGCTTTAGCTTGTGGACCACGGCTTTTAATAGCTGATGAACCAACAACTGCTTTAGATGTCACAGTTCAAAAGCATATTTTGGATCTTCTAGACGATCTTCGCAAAGAGCGTGGCATGTCGATGATTCTCATTACGCATGACCTGGGTGTTGTGAAAGGTCGTACAGATGAAATCATGGTTATGTATGGAGGTCGAACAATGGAAGAGGCTCCAACTTCTACTCTCTTCGAAAGTGATGGACTGCATCCCTACACGGAAGCTCTGAATGCAACAATTCCAAGAATTGACACTCCAAGCCATACGAGACTCGTTCCTATTCCAGGTAAACCTCCAGAGGTAATAGGTAAAATTATAGGTTGCCCGTTCGTCCAGAGATGCCGATATTCCACTAGTGATTGTTTAACTGAGATGCCACCACTAATTGAGCGAGAAGAAGGGCACCTTTGCGCATGTCATAATCCGGTAGGTTCACCTGAAGGCATCAAGGCCAGAGAAGCTAATCAGAATGCAGGTTACACACCCTCAGGTTTAGATATGAAAGAATTCGAAACGTCCGCAGTTAAGAGAGATGCAGGAGAGTCCTGATGGCTGGTAGCGGAGTGGCTCAGTTGCGTAATGATGATGATGGCATAGTTCTAAGTGTCGAGAACCTAGTAATGGAATTTTCTGTAGGTCGGAACGAAATCGTTCATGCAGTTTCTGATGTCAGCTTTGACGTTAAAAAGGGCGAAACACTTGGAATAGTTGGTGAATCAGGATGTGGTAAGTCCACAACTGCCCGATCTATCGTCCAACTACCTAAGCCGACGGCAGGCAGCGTCATGGTCACCTCAGAGAGTGATTCGATTGAACTCACAGGCTTGAAAGGAGATGCACTTAGGAAAGTCAGACCTAAATTACAGATGATTTTTCAAGATCCTATTTCTTCGCTTAATCCCCGAAGAATAGTCCGTGAAGTAGTTAAGGAAGGACTAACCATCTGGCCTAACGGTATGAGTTCACAACAAATCGAAGATCGGGTTGACGAGGTTCTCGAATCTGTTGGTATTGATCCTGAAATAGCAGCAAATCGAAGGGCACACGAGTTTTCTGGTGGACAATGTCAGCGGATTTCTATAGCCAGAGCTGTTGCATTAGATCCTGAAATTCTTATTTGCGATGAACCTGTTTCCGCTCTTGACGTTTCCGTTCAAGCTCAGATACTAAATCTTTTAGAGGAAATGAAAGACAAGTATGGTTTGACACTTTTATTTATAAGTCATGACCTGTCAGTAGTTAGGAACGTGAGTGATCGGGTGGTAGTGATGTATCTCGGAAAAATTTGTGAGATTGGAAGTTCCGACACAATTTATTCCTTACCTGCACACCCGTATACTCGGGTCTTGTTGGCATCAGCGCCTGAACCTGCTTCTACAGTTGACGCATCTGAATCGGCAATAGGTGACGATATCCCATCACCTATTAATCCTCCAACAGGTTGTCGGTTCAGAACCAGATGTCCATCGGCACAAGCCATCTGCGAAGATAAAGAACCTGAAATGCAACAAGTCGGTGAAGATCATTTCGTGGCTTGCCACTTTCCTGTCATAAACAATTAATTGATCAGACTGAGTATTTGGTCTTCGTAAGACCAATCAAACTCTCGCCCGCCACTTTCTTGATGCCATTTATAGGTTTGGGTCGCCATTGTCGACAAAGTATGTTTCGGCTCCCACCCAGTATCTTCACGAATGGCGTCGATACTAAACATAACATCCCGATTCCAACGATGGATATTAGGTGCCAATCTGGGGATTACAGTTGTGAAACGAAAACGATGACGAATAGCAGCCTGTTTCCGTAAAGCTTCTTCACTAGTTCTTATATCAACTTTCACCTTGCTGCTAGCGGCTGAATCAAATTCGATCTCACCATCCCAGAGCCGCTCCATTATCTCAGAAGGTATAAACCGCATTTCTGCATTTTGCCCTATCGCATCAGCAGTAGTTTCTACATAATTAATATCAGATTGGGAAGTGCTTCCAGTGAGGTTGTAGAGACGACCAAAACTTACGGGTTTACACATGAGAGCTTCAAGTGCACTTGCCTGATCATCTACATGACCAACTTGACTAATAGTGGTTCCATCTCCAGGGATTAAAACTGGTCTTCCCAACTCCATTCGGGCGAACATCCTTTGTTCACGATCAGGAATAATGTTCCTAGGCCCATAAACCATTGCAAAAGCAACTGTCGTAGCTGGGAAGCCATTTTCATGCGCTTCTTCAAGAATGTCTTGGCACAACAATTTATGCAGTCCATACTCAATTTGAGAGTCACCTCTTTCTTTAGGGTGGTTCTCAGTTATAGGCAAAATATCAGTCGCTTCGTAAATTACTGTTGAGCTCGCAAAAATATAGTGTTCAATTTTTCCTGAAAAAATTTCAACCATTAGCGCTACATCCTCAGGATGGTAGGCAGTCATATCTTGCACAACATCAAATTCGAGTCCACTAAGAACATCACGAATCTGATCAGGGTCACTTCGATCAGCTTTCAGCCGAGTTATCCCATCCGGAAGAGGAGCTTCAGTTTGTCCTCTGTTAAGTATTGTCACATCATGACCTGATCTAACCAATTCGTGAACAAGAGCCAGACCATTGAATTGTGTGCCACCCATAACCAGAACACGTTTAGAGTCGCTCATCTAACACCATCCCACAGGCGGCGTTCTTCACTCTGAGGGTCGATCAGAAGACCACACTGATCGTTTATTTCCATGACCGCTCTATTCTCTGCTGTATAAGTAGGCCATTCACCGACAACTGAGGTAGAAGGGTTCCCGTCTCTAATAAATGAAATCCAAGAGTCGTGCATAGCTTCAGCAACATGAGTTGGAAGTTCTCCTTCCCCTATAAAAATATCCACACCAGCGCGATCAAGCGTGTTGAAGGTGAAAGGCAATTCAAGAGAATGAGCAGAGCCGAATCTTCCTTCGAAAGCCCTTGAATCCCATGAGAAAAGATACATCCAAGTATTCCCATCATGCTTTTCTCTTGTTTCGGCTAATCGAATAGCAGGAATTCTAAAAACCCAATCGCTCCCAATAGCGCACGCTAACCAACCGGAATCATCACCAACTCTTTTTCGGTATGAGTCAATTACCTTTTGAGGGTTCTCAACAATTCTTTCCACGTATCGGAAAAGAGTTTTCTCATCAAGGTCGGTAAAACCATACAGAGACATTTCATCCTCATTGGTACCTATAAGAAGTGGTATATCACTTGCAGATCCATTATTGATCAGGTTTATTGGGGCCTCCGGGAGAGCTTCGTGACCCCAGACTGGATAGAAGGGTTGGACACCTCTAGCTGCAAATCCCCATTTTTCAATTAGTGCTTCCTGCGCTTCAAGAATTTCAATTGCGGGCAACTCTAAGATTTCTTCCGAAGTTGGATTCCCCAAAGCTTCCAATAATTCCGAAGCTATATCTGCTCCCGCGTCAGGTTCATGAATATGAAAGGCAGCTCCACTTTGAGCGATAGCACGGTGGAACAACCCTTTCGCTAATGGAGAAGCAAGAAGATTAGCAACGCTGAAAGCTCCAGCTGATTCTCCACCAACAGTCACCTGATCAGGGTCTCCTCCAAAGGAAGCAATATTTTCTTGAACCCATTGCAGGGCAGCTATTTGATCGAGAAGACCGTTTAAGCCTGAAGAGGAGAATTTTTCTCCAAAATGTTTTCCTAGTTCTGTAAAACCAAAAGCCCCCAAACGGTAGTTGATCGTTACAACAACCACATCACCCCGCGAGGCGAAAGAAGTTCCGTCATACCATGCGACTCCACCTTGACCTCTTCTGTAAGCGCCCCCATGTATCCAAACATAAACAGGTCGTTTTTTGCCATCTGATGCAGGGGTGACAACATTTAGGTACAAACAGTCTTCATCCCAAAGAACGGGAAATCGGTCAGTTAAACCCTCTCCTGGTAGTTGAGGAGAAGCAGGGCTGAAACGTTTTGCATCTTTAACACCTTCCCAACTTTCCAGAGGCGAAGGGGCAGCAAATCTTAAATTCCCAACAGGAGGAGATGCGTAGGGAATTCCGGCGAACAATTCCACACCATTTCTGAAGCGTCCAGCTACTTCACCGTACTTCGTATTTGCAATTGGAGAATCAAATGTAATGTTTTCGCTCATTTTCAAACCTTCATAATTAGTGCTTCGCCTTGACCGCCGCCACCACAAAGACTAGCTGCGCCTAAACCTCCGCCTCGGCGTTGCAGTTCGTGAATAAGAGTTAGAACAACTCGAGTTCCTGACATTCCGATTGGATGTCCAAGAGCTATAGCGCCGCCATTTACATTTACAATTTCGTCACTCACACCAAGAGCACTCATAGATGCAAGTGCAACAGCAGCAAACGCTTCGTTTATTTCAAAAAGATCCAAATCGCTTACTTTCATTCCGGCTGAGTCCAATGCTGCATTGATCGCGTTGCTTGGTTGGTGAAGAAGACTTGTATCTGGTCCTGCTACTTGCCCATGAGACACTATTTCAGCTACAGGTTCGATCCCTAGGTCCTCTGCTTTGTCCATTGTTGTAACGATTACTGCAGCAGCACCGTCAGAAATTTGTGATGCATTTCCGGCAGTGATTGTGCCATTTTTTGTAAAAGCGGGTGAAAGACTAGACATAGAGTCAAAATCGGCATCCTGACGGATTCCCTCATCATCTTTAACCGTCAGACTGTCACCATTTCTTTGCGGAATTTCAACACTGCAAATTTCTTCGTCAAGAAGACCATCTTTTTGCGCTTTCGCTGCGCGTTGATGTGATTGTGCAGCAAAAGCGTCCTGATCTTGGCGTGAAATCCCAAGCTCTTCGGCAAAGCGGTCAGTAGCTTCACCCATAGAACAGTTTTCAATCGTGCAAGTAAGACCATCGAAAAGCATCGAATCGACAAGATGACTGTCGCCGAATCTTAAGCCAGATCTTGCGCCAGGAACCATGTATGGAGAGTTGGTCATCGACTCCATTCCACCAGCAATAACAATTTCAGCTTCTTGAAGTCGTACCATTTGACTTGCCAAGTGAATGGCGTGCATCCCAGATAGACAAGCCCGATTAAGTAGAGTTGAAGGTGATGTCATAGGAACTCCTGCATCGACAGCGGCACGACGGGCAGGAACTTGCCCAATTCCAGCTGAAATCACATTCCCCAAGTAAGAGAAATCAATTTGAGAAGGTTCGATGCCAGCTTTTTCGCAAGCAGCTTTTATAGAAGTAGAACCTAGATCTGTAGCTGAAATTGTTTTGAGTCCTCCCTGCAGACGACCAATGGGAGTTCGCACACCAGCGAGAATAACGATAGGGGACAATTGACACCTCCAAGTCAAATCCAATTATCGCACCGTAACCGAAAACAATTAAATCCGCGACCCCAAAAAAAGCCGTTTTTTAGATTTAGAAAATTAGATGTGTTTTAGCTTGTCGATTCAAGAAACATCCGAGAGACTTTATATATGGGTGGAAATGATTTATTAAAAGGTCTAAGAGTTATAGAAAACTCGCTTCTTGGACCCGGTTTAGTGGGAACGTTCCTATCTGATCTGGGAGCTGAAGTAATTAAAGTTGAATCACCTTCAGGTGATTACATACGTCAGATGACATGGCCGATCATTCAAGGCGACTCACTTTTACATCTTCACACGCATAGAGGTAAAAGAAGTATTGCTATAAACCTCAAAGACGAAGACGGTGCCGAAATATACAGAAATTTGCTGGGAGAAACAGATGTGGTAGTTGAAGCTATGCGACCTGGAACGTTGGAACGGCTTGGTTTTGGGTTTGATGAACTGCTCAAAATCAATCCGAAAATTGTATTTTGTACAGTTTCAGGATACGGAGCGACAGGTCCCTACAGGGACTTACCTAGTCACGGAATTGCTTATGACACATGGGCCGGCCTTATAGAACCAGTAGTTGACGAAGATGGGTTCAAACGCATTCCTTCTATGCCAAACATCGGAATAAACGTAGGCCCAATGCTTGCGGCTCTTGGAATACTTGCTGCGGTTATCAATGCTCGAGAAACTGGTCGAGGTAAACACATAGAAGTCGCCCAGTCAGACGCAGCTGCATATGCGGATTGGTACAGGATAGAAACGTACAGGGCCTATTTACGCCCAGAGGATGAAGTTACAGGAAATCCATCTGATGATTATGAGAGAAGAGCTCCGGGATTGGCTGGAATGTGGGAAGGAGTCAGATATCAGATCTATGAAACCATGGATGGCCACGTTTTATTTATGGCTTCTGAAAAAGCATTTTGGGAAAATTTCTGCGAAGGCATTGACAGAATGGATTTATTTGAACGCTGGCCAGGGTCACAATACGCTGACCACGCTCGAAACAACGTTGAGCTTCAAGAACATCTAAGAGAAATATTTAAAACACGAACGAGTGTTGATTGGTTGGTTTTCGGACAAGAAAAAAACGTTCCGATAGCTCCAGTTAATGACCATGAAACTGTTACGGAAGACCCTCAGTTCTCCCACAGGATGCCTTTCATTTCAGAAGATGAACTTGGAGCAGATCAACTACCTTTACCTATTTATATTGATGGAGAACTGCCTGCAAATCCGACAAAAGCTCCTGAAGTAGGAGAACACACCGATGAAATAATGGCTGAACTCGGAATGGATCAGCAGACTATAGATACTCTTCGCGAAAAAGGAGCAATTGGTGCCCAGAGGGAAACTGATTGAATGATTCATAATGCTTAGCTCTCTTAGTAGATCCGTGAAAGATCATGTCGTTTTGATCACAGGAGCTGGCTCAGGTATAGGGCGTGCTTCAGCACATTTGTTTGCTGACCATGGTTCATATGTGGCTGTAACTGATATAGAAGCACAAAGCGTTGAGAAAGTTGTGGAAGAAATCAACGAGAGCGGAGGCAAAGCTAAAGGCTGGGTACTTGATGTTACTGATGGAACAAAAGTAAAAAACGTTACTGAAGAAGTATCTCTCTGGGGTCCTGACAACGAGGGAGTCATTGATGTTCTTGTCAACAATGCTGGCGTTTCGTTGCCAGTAGCTATTAACGACCCTTTGATGGAGGAACAGTGGGAGAGCGGTATGGATATTCTTCTTAGCTCTCATATGCGTCTAATAAGAGCATCTTTGCCGTATTTGAGTAATTCTGTAGCCCCAAGAATAATTAATGTTTCTTCAACTGAAGGCGTTGGAGGTTCCGCAGCAGCATCAATTTATACCGCAGCTAAACACGGAGTTGTAGGACTCACACGAGCTTTAGCCGTGGAGCTGGGAGAAAGTGGTATAACAGTTAATGCTGTAGGACCGGGTCCAATAAGAACTGGAATGACAGACGAGATACCTGAAGAGGCCAAACAAAAATTTGCACGCCGAAGAGTTCCAGTTCGAAGATACGCAGAACCTGAAGAGGTGGCTCATGCAATTCTGAGCCTTGCTCTACCCGCATCAAGTTACATTACTGGACATTTACTTATGGTTGATGGTGGTATGACTATCAAAAATAACTGAATTAATCTTTTCAGCCTTGGAATAGACTTAAACTTTCATAGAGCACTGAAGGGGTTTCACTGCCTTTCACATGTATTGCTATTTCAGTCAAGATTAAAGTTCCTGCCTTATGTTCTTTAGCTTCTTTCATGCGTGTCCGAGCATGAACAGTGGAACCGGCTGGAACAGGTGCAAGAAAACGAAGTCGATCTCCTCCGTAGTTGATTACATTTTGAAAACCTTTTAAACGTGCCCCTGAAGAACCCTCGAGCATCAGACTAAGAACTGGGACCAAGCTAAGTGTGAAGAAGCCATGAGCAATAGTTGTGCCGAATGGTCCAGCTTTTGCTTTTTCTTCATCGATATGAATCCATTGGTGGTCTCCAGTTAGATCAGCAAAAGCATTTATCTTTTCCTGACTCAATTCAAATTCCGGACCCCAGTCGCTCCAATCTTCGCTTACGTTGGCGTTCAATGCGTCTAAGTCATCAAAAGCAATTTCTTCCATTTTAATTTCCTTTTGGTTTATGTTTTATCTTCAGTGGCTTCTATTATGTCTCAACCAGCCACGGTAAGTGTAAGGATACCGCAGGGAGCCTGTTGGAGGGAATGTGGACAGACATTATAAAGAGGCATGGGAAGAGTTAACAGCAGAGGGCGCCCCATTCTCTTGGTCGAACATTGAAATAAGAAATCACATGACCCGAGTCTATGATTCTGCTCCTGCGAATCTTGTTGACATTTGGAGTATGTCCGTTGCTCACGGAGAAAAAGACTATTTGATTTACGGCGATGAGAGAATTTCTTATGAACAAGCCCACGTTGAAGTAAATTGTTTTGCTTCATACCTCAGCGACTTGGGAGTCGAGCACGGTGACAGGGTTGCAATATTGATGAGAAACTACCCTGAATGGGTTTTAACTTACTGGGCAGTTGCCTCGCTAGGAGCCATAGCAGTGGGAATGAACGCATGGTGGACGGGTCCAGAGATTGAATTTGCTGTGGATGATTGTGAACCAAAAGTGATTGTTTGCGATCAGGAAAGACTAGAGAAACTTGCTCCACACTTAAGCGCTCTTCGTGGTGAAGGTGATATTCACGTTGTGGCAGTTAGAACAAAAGCTGACCTGCATGAGGGCGTTATTCATTGGAAGGACGCAATTTCTGCCGGTAAAGAACTTCCGAATGTATCGGGAGTTTCAATTGAGCCTGATGATGATGTATGTGTTTTTTATACATCTGGAACGACTGGACATCCGAAAGGAGCAGTCCTAACGCACAGAGGAGCTGTTTCAAATCTATTAAATTTGGCGTTTTGGAGCACAATGTCAAAATTAGCCGAGCAAAAGGCAGTAGAAGCAGGTGAACCTCCTCCAGGTTCTGAAAAGAAAGTTGGTGAAAGTAATGCAGGTTCTTTACTAGCAGTTCCTCTTTTTCATGTAACAGGGTGCAACTGCTGCATGCATCCAGTAACAGCAGTAGGCGGAAAACTGATTCTCATGCATAAGTGGGATCCTGAACAAGCTTTAGAAATAATTGAAAAAGAAAGGCCTACAACGTTCACGGGTGTACCGACTATGGCACGCGAACTCGTAAATAGTCCAGATTTCTCAAAAAGAGACACAAGTAGCCTTGACAGCCTTGGAGGTGGTGGAGCTGCGGTTCAACCAGATTTGGTGCAGAAAATTGAAGAAAGACTTGAAGGTAGGCCAAGTACTGGTTATGGATTAACCGAGGTGAATGGTGTCATAACGGTAAACGCTGCACATTTCTTTCTCGCTAAACCAGAATCAGCAGGCTCACCCTGTCCTGTTATGGAATCGCGAATAGTTGATGAAAATGGAAAAGATTTACCTACCGGCGAAAAAGGTGAACTTTGGGTAAAAGGGGGGAATGTCTTTCGAGGATATTTGAATAGACCAGAGGCTAACCAAGAGATTCTCACCGAAGGATGGTTTCATACCGGAGACATTGCCTATTTTGATGAAGATGGATTTCTCTTTCTTGTAGATAGAGCTAAAGACATGGTTCTAAGAGGCGGAGAAAATGTTTACTCAGCTGAGGTTGAAGCAGCGATTTATGAGCATCCTTCGATAGCTGAAGCAGCAGTTTTTGCAGTTCCTGATGAACGGCTAGGGGAAACTGTTGGGGTTGCAATTTATTTACTTCCTGGAACTACATGTTCGAATCAAGAGCTGAAAGATCACGTTAGCTCTCTAATAGCTTCTTTTAAAGTTCCAGAACACATCTGGTTTGTGGATGAAGCGCTACCTAGAAATGCAAATGGTAAGTTCTTAAAACGCGAGCTGAAAGAGAGATTTGTTGGTTCATAGAACTATCAAATGTTAAGAGGGGGAGTTAATGAGTATTTATCTGGAAGACAGCAAAGCACCAGTTGAAGAAGAGGTCACAGCATTCGATTTAGAAGTTACAGGTGAAATCCCCGGAGAACTTGAAGGGAGATGGTTACGTAATGGACCTAACCCTTTTGGATCTGTGGACTCAGAGGCTTACCACTGGTTTTTAGGTGATGGAATGATCCATGGTGTTCGACTCCGAGGGGGTAAGGCTGAATGGTACCGGAATCGTTGGGTCAGAGGTAGGGACTTAGCCGAAAAGCTTCAGGAACAACCACCAGAAGGAAGCAGTTTTGGAGATTCAGGATTTTCTCCTAACACCTCAGTGATTGGACACGGTGGTACTACTTTCGCATTGGTAGAGGCAGGAACCTCTCCTGTGGCAATGACATACGATCTAGAAACTGTTGGGTACGACAATTTCGGTGGAACGTTGCCTGGGGCATTTAGTGCCCACACAAAATTCGATCCCATTAGGAAAGAGCTACATGCTGTCTGTTACGCGTACCCAGATATTCTCGATCGTTTACAGCATGTGGTAGTCGGAGAAGACAATCGGGTAAAAAAGGTCACTGATATACCAATTGAAGGTATGCCAATGGTTCATGACATGTCACTCACTGAAAAATATGTGATTATCTATGATTTACCCGTTTGTGTCGATTTAGATTTAGCTATAGCAGGCGATCCGTTCCCATTGGCATGGCAAAATGATCGTCAGTCAAGGGTCGGGTTATTACCTCGCGATGGGCAAGCATCCGACATTATTTGGTGCGAGGCACCCTTGTGTTATGTTTTTCACCCGGTTAATGCTTTTGAAGTTCATGAAGATCAAGACGACAAAAAAATCATCATTGACCTTTGCAGATATGAGCGTATTTTCCAAAAAGACCTTAAAGGTCCAGCGGGTGACAGTCCTTCTCAACTTGCAAGATGGACTGTTAACCCGGAAACTTGCGCTGTAAGCGAAGAAATTGTCAGTGACTTACCACATGAGTTCCCAGCTCATGATCCAAGAACTGTAGGTCGCAGGCATCGTTATGCCTACACTGCTCTTGGTTTTGACCTCGGACCCACATATAGAACTGATATGGAAACCGGAGAAGTGACTTTTCATGATCATGGCGAAGGTCGATTTGGAGGAGAACCAATATTCGTGCCACGTGAAGAATCAACAAACGAAGAAGATGGGTGGGTTTTGGTTTGCGTGAATGACCGCGGGGGATCACCAGCGGAACTCGTGATATTAGAAGCCAACAATATTGAAGAAAAACCTATAGCGCGAATCCATCTTCCACAAAGAGTCCCAGATGGATTTCACGGCGCATGGGTGCCTGACAGTGTGGTGTCTCCCGATGGATAAAAATTATGCGCAGATTGAACGGCAGGAACTTTGCGATTTATTTGAATCAGTTGGACCCGATCATCCCACCCTATGTGAAGGTTGGAGTGCAGCAGATTTGGCTGCCCACTTAGTGCTTCGTGAAAATTCTTTAAAAGCAGTTGGTCTAGTTGCACCTGGGTATTTAGCGAAAAAACTTGCTAAAGCCACCAAAAAATTAGCTAAAAAAAAGTCATTTGAAGAATTAGTCGACAAAGTACGCTCAGGACCTCCTTTCTATTTAAAGAGGTTTGACGAGGCCATGAATCTTTTCGAGTTCTTCGTTCACCACGAAGACGTCCGAAGGGGAGGGTTAGAGTTCATTCCGCGAAATGATATAAATGACCTTGAAAATGTTTTGTGGGCTAAACAGGAGCGATTTTCCAAACTTCTAGTTAGAGGTCTCAAAGGTGTCGATTTAACAATTTCAAATACTGCTGGAGAAATGATCTACTTGGGTGGCAGAGGAAAACCAGTAGTTTTAAAGGGTGCACCCAGCGAGATTGCATTATTTCTTTTTGGTAGGCGGGACCACAGCGAAGTTGAGTTAAGCGGCGACCCTGAGGCAATAAACGAAATGAAGACAGGAAAACTAGGCGGTTAACTTCAGGAAACGATTGTTTTCAAAAAATTAGTTGACGATTAAAAGAGCAGTCATATCAGGATGCAAAGCACAGAAGAGCGGATAACTCCCGGGTTTCGAAGTGTCAATCTGAAAATTATCCCCAGGGTTTAGAACTCCGGAGTCAAATTCCTGTAATTCCGGTTTATCAGGGGTACCAGCACTAACAGTATGAGGAACTGAATCACTATTGTTGAAATAGACGCTCTGTCCTGCTTCAACTTCGATTTCGTCTTCAAAGGCAAAATTCGTAACTAGTGACTGCTTTGCGTTCTCGGGGAAATCTTCACCCCTAACCAAAGCTCGGTCTTCGACAGTATTTGTGTCTCCAAAAGGAGCGATAGTCGGATTCCACATAGAGAAAACACCTAGCTGATTATCGTGCTCAGAATCCGCCCAAGCATGCATCATCCAACCGAGTGCTTCATGAAATTGACCACCTAGAGTTTCACATTCTTCTCGCGGCACGAAAGTATCACTTCCTTGGGAGTTTCTTCGACACAAATTCAGGTGTACATGCCAGTTGTCGAGATCACCTGTAAAACCTTCTGGATGTTTGTAAACGTCATTGTCTGTTATTGAACCTTCAGAAATATCGGGGGTTGACATAAAAGCGCTACCAACCAAAACCATTGGTTTCCCATCCCAAACTCCATTGTTACACCTTCCAATTGATCCTTCCGGAATAGTTCCATCAGCAAGTGCGTATAGCAGGATTTCGGGATTACCCGGATCAAAACCGTCGTTGAAAAGATCAAGGCGATAAAAGTGAGAACCCATATTGGGAGTTTGAATTTGATCAGATATGTAACCACTTGCACAAGCATTGTTTACGTCTGCGTGTTCTATTAAAAAATCATTGAGAAGATTGAGTTCAGATACCAATTCTGCTAGCTCTTCAGGTGAAAGCCCCATCTGTTCAGGTATCGGAGAATTTGATTTGAGAAGTTCTTTTAATTCTAGATATGAACATGGAAGAGATTCTTCTTGACATCGATATTGTGGACCTATTGGCCCTTCAACCAGTGTTGGTACAACTCCTGCTGAAGTTTGACGAAATACATATCTTGTAAATCCTGGAGCGCCTCCCGCAGATGGTTCGAGATTGTCCGGTAGAAGCCAGTCAGCACCGCTTTGATCAAAAGTTGCCGCTTTGGCTATGTAGTCGTTTAACTGTTCAACGTTTTCTATTGTTAAAGGATCCATAGTCGTAGTTGTAGCAACCGCTGAAGTTGAATCTGTCGAAGTTGCTTCCACGAAAAATAGTTGAAATTCAACAATTGCCGTGTCTTCTACAGATACCACAACCGAGGCAGATGGAGCTTCTACCTCATAGTCGCTTAGGGTCACCTCAAATTTTCCCACCACCGTAATTATTTGACCCACTAATTGGGCCTGTAACTCTACTTCGATCTGGTTAGTTAATCCGTTAACTGTTAGAGAACCAGGCACAGTTGAGTCAATTATCTTTGAGTTGTTTAAAGTAATTGTTTCATCAAGAACAAATACTGCATTTGGATGAGTACTGGTATTAAGAGCGCTTTGAACTTTTGAATCTCGCATAGATCTGTCAGTCCGTAGTTCCGTTAAATCAGCTATTATTTCTGCTTTTGTAAGAGACCCTTCAACGAAGTTAAGAGTGCCGTCTACCAGTGGAGTTCTTCCTACAGCTGTAACTTCCCCGATGCCTCTCGCGAGTACTTCTTGTATGCGAAAACCTACGAAAGAACTTGTCGATTCATCAATTCCAAAAGACCCAATCGTCGTGTCAACAGACCATGTTCCGGCAATGTCAGTTTCTTCATTTGGATCCAGTTCGTGTGTTGTTGATGTCGGAGCAATAGTAGTCGGTGTTTCGGTTGTTGAAGTCGGAGCAATAGTAGCCGGCGCTTTGGTTGTTGAGGTTGGGGTGAGAGTAGTTGACGGCATAGTTGCTGAGTTGGTGGTAGTGGTAGCCATTTGAGCGGTGGAGGCAATTTGTATAGCAGATTCGAGATCTGGAGGCGGGGGAGAGTCATCTCGGAGAAGAAACCACCATCCAGCAAAAACAGCTATTCCAATGAGAGCAACGGTTATTAAAAGTAGTTTTCTTTTCATTTATTATCGATTTGCCTTTCATTACATACTAGGAGAATTAAAGTGACGATCACTCTGTTACTGCCAATTAGAATGAACCTGAGGTAAGGATTTTGATTTTCAGAATTTTGAACAAGTAATCAATTTTTATTTATAGATATTGTCCGAGGTAGATAAATGATCATGAATGAAGAACTGCAACTTCGCTCACAGAAAATAGCAGTGAGCAAAGCGGCTTCGGTTGTATACGCAGTTACGAGGTTTCTTCTACGTGTGTTTCTTTGGTCTTATCTACGTGTTGAAGTTTCCGGAAAGGATAATCTTTCCGGAAAAGACGCCTTAATTATGGCACCAGTTCATCGCTCTAATCTTGATTCAATTTTGTTAGCACCAGTTCATAAGAGAAGAATGAGAGCGTTGGCAAAAGAGGACCTTTTTAAGTTTCGTCCATTTGCTTGGTACCTTTCAGCTTTAGGTGCATTTCCTATAAGAAGAGGAAGTGCCGATAGAGAGTCGGTAAAAATTGCTAAAACTCTTCTAGACAATGGCGCAACTCTCCTTGTTTTTCCCGAGGGGACACGTCAGGAAGGAGATCAAATAGGCGAACTTTTTGATGGAACTGCATATCTGGCTGCAAAAAGTGGAGTTCCTGTTGTACCCATCGGTATTTCTGGAACTGAAAAAGCTATGGGATCAGGCAGCAAACTACCCAAACCGTATAAGGTCAGAATTTGTGTTGGTTCTCCAATACCTGCTCCAGATAAAAACTCAAAACGCAGCGCATTAAGCAATTGGACACAACGGTTAACGTTGGAGCTTCAAGCCGCACAAGACGCCGCTAAGACATCCGTCTAACAGCTCAGACTCAAATAACGAAAATCAGATCTTATAAATGAAAATCAATTTTATTTCAAACAAAGTTTTTCTAGGGAGAGTGAGCTCAGTCGTTGCTATAACTCTGATGGCTCTTGCTCCTAGCATAATAAAACTTTCAGAAATGGAAATTTTTAGACTCATCTTCTGGAGACTTTTAGTAGCAAGTTTTTTTTATTTCAGTCTTTATATTTTTACTAAACGGAAGCTCTCTTTCAAAGAAGTTCGTTTCTCGCTTATAGGAGGGCTAGTTTTTGGATTTCAGCTGATTTTATTTTTCTCTTCTTTGCGTGAAACTAGCGTCTTGAATGCAATGGTTATTGGTTCTCTTCAACCAATAATTTTCTTATTTATAGCTACTCGTTTTTTTAACGAAAGACCTTCTCGTTCGATTTACTATTGGTCATTTTTAAGTCTTGCGGGTACTGCTTTGACAATCCAAACAGGTAGAGAAGCAGGAGTCACTAGCCTTTCAGGTGATGTTCTAGCTTTTTTCGGAATGCTAATGTTCTGCTTGTACTTTGTGGTTAGTAAGAAAGCAAGAACAGAAATTGATTCTGTTCCTTATCAGTTGTGGTTAACTATTTTTGCTTTAATTCCTGTCTCCATTGCTGCTTTGTCATTCGGTGAAGGACTATCGCCGCCTACTGGCAAAGAATGGTTCCCTGTTCTGATAATTTCCTTAATTCCAGGAACTGGTCACCTTCTGCAAAATTTTGCTCATGGTCACGTTTCGCTTGTTTTAATGGGACTTATAAATCTTTTAGCTGTTGCAATTGTTCCTCTTTATGCATGGTGGTTACTAGAGGAAAAACCTGGTTTAGTTCAGTTATTAGGAATTGCAATAGTAATAGGAACACTAGCGATGGTTGTAAGTCGTCCAACTAGAGAGTTAACGGGAATTAGTTAGATGAACAAAGGTCTAATACAGGCTGTCGGTGCTTATACGATTTGGGGACTTTCCCCAATTTTTTGGAAAGGCCTATCAGAGATTCCAGCAATGTACTCGCTAGCTCATCGAATGTTTTGGACTTTCGTGGTGATGGCATTACTGCAAATGTTGAGACGTTCATGGCCAATGTTTAGGGAACAGAACTCAAGCAAACGCTCACAAATAATCGGGGTCATGTCAGCTCTACTGCTCGGGACAAATTGGCTCATTTGGGTCTGGGCTATGAATGTAGATCGAGTAGTTGAAGGAAGTTTGGGTTATTTCATCAACCCTCTAGTAAGTGTTTTCTTAGGAGTGGTTTTCTTAGGAGAGTCACTCCGTCGAAGACAATGGTTGGCGATATCTCTGGCGGCAATTGGTGTTTTATGGTTAACGGTTTCAGTTGGTTCATTGCCATGGGTCTCTTTAGTCCTTGCAGGCACTTTTGGTTTTTATGGCCTTTCAAAAAAACTAACGGAACAGACCCCAATAAACGGTCTTACATCTGAGATGCTTGTGATGCTTTTGCCAGCACTTACTTACCTGTTGATTTGTTCGTTTAATGGGAGTCAAAATTTAAACGAAATAGATTCTATCGAAATATTACTTTTAATTACTAGCGGTTTTTTTACAGCAGCACCACTTTTATTGTTTGCAAATGCAGTTAAAGAAGTTCCACTGAGTGTTATTGGGCTATTGCAGTTTTTGGCTCCAACTGCTCAGTTTCTTCTTGGAGTATTGGCTTACGACGAACCGTTCGACATGATGCAATTAGTCGGCTTTATAATTATTTGGTCGGCTTTAATAATTTTTGTAACCGACAGCTTTACCTCGTCCAAGAAATTAAATGCAGGTAAAAACTAGTCTTAATTCAGTTCAGCCATTGCTTCTTTCACGAAAGGCCGAATTTCTGAATCAAGTTCTCGTTTATTGATTGAACGCGAAGAAATAACTTTTGCGCCTTTAGCTTCCAAGAAGCTGGAGAATTTCGATGCTGCCTTTCCGGGATTTACTGCATGAGTCATAAAAGCAACTACATTTTTACCCCAGAGAGGAGGAATGAGGTTTAGCTTCCCTATATCACCGGGACGATGTCCAAAAAGAATTAAACCATCCACCCATGTTCCTACGAAAATAAGATCAGCATCAGCTAACTCTTTAAAATCCAGATTTTCTGTTGATCTTACGGTTACTTTGTTTTCTGATGAAGCGATTGCTCCACCTATAAGTTCTGCAGCTTTTTTTGTATTGCCGGAACGGCTTTGGTGTATTACAACAATGTTCATCTGCAAAACCTCTTATATGCATCTATGGTAGAAAGCACCAGTTGAAACCGATGCAGTTGAAAGTGTATCAACTAGGTATAGCCGGTAAATAGGGGTTTAAATGGGCAAATTAGAAAAAAAGATTGCATTAATAACCGGAGCAGGTTCTGGTATTGGTAAAGCTGCAGCGAAAAAGTTTGCTGATGAAGGTGCGCTAGTCGTGGTTCAGGACTTTAATAAAGCCTCCGCTGAGGAGGTTTCTTCAAGTCTTCCAGGTTCAGGGCATTTTGCATTAGGTGGCGATGTTTCTAACGAACAGGAAATGGAAGATGTTTTTTCGGAAGTCGAAAAGAGATGTGAAAGGCTTGATGTCTTAGTGAATAATGCTGGTGTGTCTGGCAGCCCTGAGGGTTTAGGAAGTATCACTTACGACTCTTTCATGAGGATGCTTGCGGTCAATATGGGCGGAACTTTCATTTGCACACAGGCTGCTCTGCCGTTAATGAATTCAGGTGGCTCTATAGTCAATCTTTCTAGTATTGCTGGTTTAGCCGGATGGGGACCGGTGCATTATGCATCAGCAAAAGGGGCAATTCTAGGTTTCACCAGAGCTTCAGCTCGCGAATTGGGAGGATTAGGAATTCGTATTAATGCTGTAGCACCTGGGGTGGTCGAAACACCAATGACCGAGGATCTGGATGAAGCACTGTTAGCTCCGTTAATAATGATGAGTCCTCTTGGTCGGATAGGGCAAGCAGATGAGATCGCTGCAGCAATTCTTTACTTAGCGTGCGATGACAGTTCTTTTGTTACAGGCCAGTGGATCTCACCAAATGGTGGTTTAGTAACTATTTAGAAGTCGATCTGGCTATCAGATCAATCAGGATTCTGACAACTTGATCGGGTTGGTCTTCCTGAAGGAAATGACCTGCATTTTTAACTGTTGTATGAGGCTGGTCAGCAGTACCTGGAATGCTTGATATAAAAGCTTTTTCACCTCCACGGGTAACAGGGTCTTGATCGCTGAAAGCACAGATAACCGGTTTGTCGAAGTTTTTTAGAACTTCCCACGCTTTTTGATTAGAAGGTGAGGAAGGATCTTCTGGAGAAGTTGGGACAAGAGACGGCCAGATTCTTGCTCCTTCTTTAAAAGAATCATCAGGGAAAGGGGCATTGTATGCATCAATAACTTCTGGGGGTAAATCTGTTAGACATCCTCCGTTAATGATGTTTCCTATTGGAAAATTTTCTGCAGTTTGTGAAAATTTTTGCCAGGCCATAAAAGCTTCTGTGGGTGAAGCATTACCGTCAGGCAAACCAGTGTTTGACAAAACCAGACCTGAAAATTTCTTTGGGTTTGCAGCTACTAGGCGTAGACCAATCAGTCCACCCCAATCTTGACCAAAAAAGAAAATCTCTTCAGGAGCATTTGCATCTAACCAATTTTGCATCCACGTAACGTGCCTTTCGTATGTGTAATCAACTTGGGTCGAAGGTTTATCTGATTTTCCAAAACCGATTTGGTCTGGAACCAATGATCTGATTCCAGCATCAGCTAGACCCGACATTATGTTTCTGTAAAGAAAACCCCAAGTTGGTTCACCGTGCAGTAAAAGAATTGTAGGAGCATCCGAAGGGCCTGATTCAACATGGTGTATTCGTAAGGTGCCGCCATCTCCATCTGGTACTTCTGTAAAGTGCGGTTCGTAAGGCCAGTCGATTAGATCCTGAAATTGTTTGTCGGGTGTTCTTAAAACTTTCATTGTGGGGAAATGCCCTTTCTAATCGAAGAGAATATCTAGAGATTGGTCAAACGTTTTTGTGTCATCGAGCGAAGTTGCCTCAAACGAATTAATCCAAGTCAAACTTGCATAATCATTCATAACAGCACCGACATCAGTTTCGATTGGTTGAGTTACAGGGTCACCCCAAGACATTTCAACTCTGTATGAGTTTTCGTGCCCAGGCTTCGGTGCCAATTTAGCTCCTTTCATTGAACGAGTTGAATTTTTTGCTACTTCTGTGTAACGCCATCCTTTTAATTCATCCAATGGTTTATTTGGGACATTGATATTTAAAACTGCTGGTTCTTTTGGAGGATCAGAAATAATTGCACCCACAGCTATTCTGGCAACTTCGGCAGCAGTTTCCCAAATCTGATTCTTGAGGACCTCTTCGATGCCTTGTCCTTCAATTCCCCAGCCTGTAACCGCTTGGCTTACAGCTACACCTGTTATTCCAGCGTTTCTAGCAGTGAAAGCGGCACCGATGGTTCCAGAGTGGTAGATAGAATTTCCAACATTGCTGCCGGGATTAATGCCTGCAACCACAAGGTCAAAGGAATCTTCTAAAACCCCCCGTGTCGCATACATGACGCAAAGAGCAGGTGGTCCGCTTACAGACCAAGACTTTTCAATTTTGTCAATATTGACTTGATGAACTTCTGGTCTAGAAATATGAAGTGCCCCTATAGCTGCTCCAGCACCTGAGTACTCTTGGTCAGGTGCAGCAATTGTTACTTCACCGAGATCAAGCAAAGAACGGGCTAAGACGTGAAGCCCTACTGAATCAATCCCATCATCATTGGTAACTAGTATCTTCACACCCAAGACCGTATCTACAACATTGCTTGTTTAGGTTAAAACTCTAATAACAGGGATTAATTGTTTTCTTCCTGAATTCTGAGCTCTTCCTCAAGTGATTCCCAAAGACGCATTAGTTCAGAAGCATTGTCTCGCGCAGTTTCTTGCTCTATTACTAAAGCTTCAGCTTCTTTAGGATTTTTAAAGAGTTCAGGATCGTTGAGTTTTTCTTTTATCTCTAACAAATGGACTTCTGCTTTTTCCCACTTCTTTTCAATTTTTGTAAGTTCACGTTTTGTTTCACGAATCCCTTCATCGGCTTTTTTTGATTGTTTTTTATTTTCCTTAGAGTTCTGTTTCAAAGTATTTGTTTTCGTTTCATTTGAAGATGGATTCAAGATTTGATCAGGTACACCGGTGTGCAACACTGCTTTCGATTCGCGTACTTCGAGTAGATCATCTGCAACAGACCTTATGAGGTGTCGATCATGTGTAATCAGTATGACAGTCCCTGGGTAAGCGCTTATAGCATCTTCAAGCACGTCACAACTTGGCAGGTCAAGATGGTTAGTTGGTTCATCAAGAATAAGTAAATTTACGGGCATGCAAAGAGCCTTAGCGATAGCTAAACGAGTCTGTTCACCGCCTGAAAGGTTAGAAACGAGAGAGTCGACCGAGTCGCCTCTAAAACCAAAAGAAGCAAGATATGTCCGGAGATTTCTACCTGTCTCTTCTGCTTGAGGAACTGTTCGGAGTTCCTCTAAGACAGTTTTTTTAGGGTCAAGTATCTCTGCTTGCAATTGATCAAACCAAGACATATCAATATTTTTGCCGCGAAAAATATTCCCATTAGCTGGTTTAAGTTCTCCTGTAATTAGTCTGACCAAAGTAGTTTTACCAGCACCATTGGGTCCGACAACAGCGATTGTCTTGCCTCTTTCAATTGTAAAAGACAGATTTTCTAGAATCATCTGCTCTTCATAGCCGGCTTGCACTTCTTCAAATTCAACAATCAGGCGAGAAGAGCGACGTGGTTCTGGGAAATCAAACTTGGTTTTAGCGTCTTCTTCAGTTTCAATTTCAATTTTTTCGAGTTTTTCTAAAGCTTTTACTCGACTTTGTACTTGTTTAGCTTTTGAGGCCTTGTATCGAAAGCGTTCAATAAATTTTTCAGTACCAGCTATTTCTTTTTTCTGTTGAGAAGCTAAAGATTTCTGATACTCGATACGTTCTTCTCTTGCCAAAACAAACTCGCCGAAACTTCCAGCGTATTCAGTTGCGCGACCTGCAGAAATTTCAATAATCCGATTTGCTATTCCATCTATAAAGTCTCGATCGTGGCTAACGAATAAGAGCCCGTTGTTCCATTTTCCCAAGTAGGTTTCCAACCAAGTCACACTGTCCACATCTAAATGATTGGTTGGTTCATCAAGAACTAGAAGATCCGGCTTAGATAATAGAAGACGGGCCAGAGCGACCCGCATTTGCCAACCTCCTGAGAGTTCACCTATATCACGATCATGGTCACTAGTTGCAAAACCTAATCCAGACAGAAGGCGATGTGCTTCTGCTTCAATTGCATACCCCCCAATTTGCTCAAATCTTGATTGTGCTTCCCCGAATTCGGAAATAAGTTCTGATTTGTGTTCACTGTCAGCTTTTTCAAGCTCTGAGCTTAGTTTCTTTAACCGTGTTGTTAATTTGTTAATGTCGTCAGCTCCTGAAAGAACTTCCTGCAAAACATTTTTCCCTTTACTCGCTTGAAGTTCTTGCGGGAGGTAACCAATATTCATGTCTTGTGGTTTATGAATCTCTCCTTCGTCGGCTTCTTGAAGACCAGTCAATATCTCCAATAAAGTCGTTTTTCCGGTTCCGTTGCTACCAATTAGTGCTATGCGACGACTGGGTCCTAGTTGAAGAGAAACGTTTTTGAAAAGTGTTCTCGGTCCAAAAGATTTAGTTAATCCAGAAGCGGTCAGCACATGAGTGAGACTACATCCTAGAAAGCCACAGAAGTAGCAGTAGGGTTAATTACCCTCAGAATTCCACCTGACAACTGCAGCGGCTGAAGTCATTCCCGCACCAAATCCGACGAGAAGCAATAAGTCATCTTGCTTAACTCGACCTGAGTCGATTGAATCTATAAGAGCTAAAGGAATAGAAGCAGCAGAGGTATTGCCTGTTTTATCCATTACTAAGGCTGCTTTTTCATTCGCGATCCCGAGGCGTTTCATAGCAGCGTCGATGATGCGAACATTTGCTTGGTGGGGAACAACAAGTGAAATATCATCACTTGTCACTCCGGCTTTTTTCATTGCCGTATTAGCGGCATTTTCCATAGCAATGACAGCACGACGAAAAACCTCTTGTCCATGCATTACGATTTTTCCACCATGTTCACAATAGAGAAGGTCAGCAGCAGAACCATCAGCCATGAGATCCCAGCCGAGAAAACATGGTTGATCTGAAGTTCTTTCTATAACAACTGCCCCTGCACCGTCACCGAATAGAACACAGGTTGTTCTATCTTCCCAATCTGTAAATGTACTTAGGGAATCACTTCCAATTAGCAGAATCTTTTCCATTCCACTATCGGCAAATTGCATTGCGGTAACAAGTCCATAAACAAATCCGGAGCATGCGGCATTTAGATCGAAAGCTCCG
>Ga0208261_1000172_pt1 | contig 27277 bp, 27 predicted proteins | sample Knorr_S7_td_DCM__FD_185595 | JGI IMG/M metagenome (GOLD analysis project Ga0208261, IMG submission 185595) | Marine microbial communities from Southern Atlantic Ocean transect - Knorr_S7_td_DCM_ad_131m_LV_B (SPAdes) (version 3) | ecosystem: Environmental > Aquatic > Marine > Oceanic | place...
GCCTTAATAAGGGCCTTCACAGTTTTTGATGTTAGTCCAACATTTAAAACCGTTTCCATCATTCCAGGCATTGAAAGTTTTGCGCCAGACCTCACAGAAAGAAGCAACGGCCTTTCTCCGCCAAAAGACTTGTTTGTCATTTTTTCAACAGCTTCAATATTTTTTTGAATATCTTTTTTTAGGTCGCGCCCAAGAGATTTTTTTCTTAAAAAGAGACCACAAACCTCTGTGGAAATGGTAAACCCGGGAGGCACAGGCAGCCCAAGGCGGCACATTTCTGCAATGTTTGCCCCCTTGCCCCCCAACAGATCTGACATGGATTTTCTGCCGTCAGTTTTTTGTTCAGAGAAAAAGTAAATCTTTTTCTTAACAGCCATAATTTTTACATTATTCGATTAATAGAATTTACAAATTTCTACACATCGAGGAGAAAATATGAAAAAAATATTTTTGTTTTTATTTGCAGTCGCACTTTTTTCTTGTGCGGGGGAAGTTTATCAAGAGGAAATTACCGTAAAAGAAGGCCTTGCCTACAAGAAAGATTCCAATAGTCTTTATTCTGGCGTCGTTCTTGACAGGTATGGAGAAGCTCTTGGGGCATATAAAAAAGGCCTAAAAGACGGGGAGTGGGTTGAGGTTGACCTTGCACAAGGCACACAGCGAACCGCAAACTATATTAAAGGAACCCCAGACGGGGAACAAATTACTTACGTGTTTCCTGGGGCGAGAGAAAAAAGCAAAAGATTGGAATATATTAATTATGAAAACGGAAACCCGGTTGGTATTTGGACCCAATGGGGAAGAGACAGCGAAAATAGAATAAGAAAATCAGGAGAAATTACCTTTGAAGACGATGGTTCAGGCCGATGGAGAGAGTGGGACCTCAATACTCGTGCGGTAACAAGAGCTGGTGACTATGAAAAGTGGGCAAGAGTTGGCACTTGGAAAAGTTGGGACGCTAACGAAGTTCTTGTTAGCGAAGGAATATATGTCGATGGAAAAAAAGAAGGAAAATGGACATGGTTTGAAAAAGGAGAAGACAAAGGCTGGGAAGAAAACTATGTTGGCGGAATATTAAATGGAAAGTTTCACAACCTGTCAATCCACGCGCAAAACCGAGGAAAAGGCACATATGATAACGGTACAAGAACCGGTGACTGGGAAGAATATTATGGGAAAGAAGACGGGTCTTTGGAAAGAAAGCAAAGCGGATCATATGTTTTTGGAAAAAAAGAAGGGCTATGGTCACACTACAAAAAGAACGGTAGAAGAGTTGCTGAAGGCCCATACAAAAACGACCTTAAAGAAGGACAGTGGACAGAGGGCCCCGACATTGATTTTGCGTCCCGCTTTTATGGCTCAGGACCATATGCTAACAATCAAAAAAATGGAGAGTGGAACTATGTTGCGCCAAGAAAAAACCCAATAGTAAAAGGGTTTTTTACAGACGGGGAACCTTCTGGCTCTTGGGAAATACAATACAATAAAAAAAAGTATACAGGAGCATTTGAAGAGGTAAAAAAGAAAGTTCCTAAGCTAAACGAATATAAATTTTAAAAAGAAGGGGAAGCTTGTGAGAAAGCCTTTGATAGGAATTACCCCCTATCACATAAAAAGAAAACACTCTTTTTGGAACGCCACAAAAGAAGAGTATTATTTGTCTGTTTGGGGCTCTGGCGCATGTCCAGTAACATTAAACCACCCACCAAACAAAGAAGAAATACCAAACATTGTTAATCAAATAGACGCCTTTTTGATGGTTGGCGGACCAGATATTCCAGCGGGGGTGTATGGTTCCGAAAACCCAAACCTAATAGATAAAGACCAAATGTCAAAAGAAAGAGAGTCTTTCGACAGGCTTGTTTTTTTAGAAACAATGAAACAAAACAAAAAAGTTTTGGCAATCTGTTTGGGGGCGCAGCACGTAAACGTTGTTTTGGGAGGCACCCTAACAGAGGACATCCCAACCCTTATACCTGACGCAATAGACCACGGAAAGTTTAACGGAAAACACAGCATTCACAGCGTTAGAGTTAAAAAAGAAAGCCTGCTGTTTGATATTCTTGGATCACAAACCATTGATGTTGCAAGCACCCACCACCAAGCTATTAAAAACCTTGGCAGGGAAGCCAAGGTAACCGCCTGCGCTGACGACAAGGTTGTAGAGGCCATAGAGATTAAAAACAAAAATAATTTTATTGGTGTTCAATGGCACCCCGAGCTTTTGAAAGAAAGCAAAGAATCTAAAAAAATTTTTTCTTGGCTTCAAAGTTAGCGGCTATACCCACTTCTCCTGTCATCTCCAAAAGAAGACTTGATCCCCGCGGCATTAACCCCCCCAAAATACATGTTTTTTTCTTTCCAGCTAACAACGTCCTTGCTTTCAAAGCTGTATAAACTCCCTTTTTCTTCAAAGGGCTCGTGATGAAGCACGCCATCCTCAATGTGTAGTCGAGGAGAAACAATTGATTCTTCAATCGACATTTTGTTGTTAATAAGGTTTGCAAGAACACATATAACCGCAGAAATAATTCTACTGCTTCCCGCTGAGCCAACAGCAACAACCGGCTTTCCATTTTTAAAAACAATAGTTGGTGCAATGTTGCTAGGAATTCTTTGTTTTTTTGGCCAAGCATGAAAACCGAAAGGATTAAGGTGTTCTTCTCCCAACATGTTGTTTGGCATCACCCCCGTATTTCCAATTAGTTTGCCTGCACCAACCCCGTTTGTTGTTGTTACAGAGGCAACATTGTTGTTTTTGTCTATAATGCTTAAGTGTGTTGTCGACCCTACAGCGCTAGAGAGGCGATTGTTAAAAAGCTGGGCTGAAATTAAAGCCTTTTCAATTTCTTCTGGCCCCACCTCTATCTTTTTTTCAAGAGTTTTTAGGGCACCAAGAATCATTGTTCCTCCCGTAGAAGGCAGCGGATTTGTAAAAATATCACACCTCCCATAGCTTTGAAAAAGAGGAACCCTTTCTTTGACCTTATAATTCAAAAGGTCTTCAAGGCTAACAACCCTGCCCGAAGAAAAACACTCGGAAAACAAAGGACACACCTCATTTCTATAAAAGCTTTCCGGGTCTTCGTGTAAAAAGTTTTCTAAAAAACTTCCCATCTCAGGGTTATAAAACCTGTCCCCATACCTTAAAAGCTTCCCGTCTTTTAAAAAAAGCTTTTTTATTTTTTCTGAGCTAGCCACCACAGGCGCTAAAACACTCGTTAAATACTCTTGGTTTTTAGAAACCTTCGTTCCTCTTTTTGCAAGAAAAACTGCTTGCTCAACCAAAACAGAAAATGGAAGCCTGCCAAGCTTTTTATGTATTTGAATCAAGCCGGGCAATGCCCCAGGGACTCCAACAGACCCCATTCCAATGTGGAAATTTTGTTGTGTGTCCCCAAAGTCAGCAACAATTTTTTGGAAATCGCCCACCTTTTTTCCTTTAACTGCAGGACTTTCAACAAAAAAATCAAATAAAACAGGAGACCTGTTTTTTTGACATGCAAGAAGAGCCCCACCGCCAGCTGGACTTGTATACAAAAACTCAGCAACAAAAGAAACAAAAACACCAGCAACTGCTGCATCAAAAGAATTTCCGCCATCTTTTAAAATGTTTTCTGCCGCATCAACAGTGTCTTTGTGCCCCCCTGCTATTGTACCAAAGTCTCCCATGTTTTTGTCTTTCTCTTTATAAAAATAGGTTATAAAATAAGTATTAACACCAACAAATTTATGCCCATATTTCGAATATTAACATCTTCAATTGGAAAGAAGGTTTTGATGGCTGTCACAGGCCTCCTCCTTTCTTTTTTTATGCTATTTCATCTTTTTGGAAACCTGTTTTTGTTTGTTGGGGAGGCGGCCTTTAACTCTTATGTTGAAAAACTAAATTATTTTAAACCTCTTGTGAGAATTGCAGAATTTTTTCTACTGCTTTTTGTTTTTAGCCATGCATATACGGGGATTTCTTTGTGGTGGAACAACAGGAAAGCAAAACAAAAAAGCGGATCATACAGCAAAATAAACACACCCCAGTCTGCTCGCACAGCCTCTATTACTGGAAGCTTTATCTTTATTTTTTTGGTTACCCACTGGGCAACCTTTTGGTACAAATTTAACTTTGAATCCCCCGAATCATATTATCAGGTTGTTTTAGGGAACGAGGTTGGGTTTGGCAATATGTTTTTTTCTGTTTTTTATATTGTTGCCATTGCTCTTTTGGGCTACCACCTAAAACACGGTTTTCTTTCTGCGGGGCAAACGCTTGGCATTAAAGGAACAAAATATGAAAAGCTTTATGTTGGGGTTTCATCCCTTTTTTGGTTTTGGATTCCTCTTGGTTTTATATCAATCCCAGTTTGGTTTGGTTTTGTCAGCCCAATGGTGTCTCCATGAAGGATTTTTACCTAAGCTCAAAAGCTCCAAATGGAGACCTGCACACGGCTTGGACAAGGCACAAAGAGTCTTTACATAAGCTCTCTAAAGAAGAAGCAAACAAATATAAAATAATTATAATTGGTACAGGCCTTGCTGGCGCTTCGGCCGCCGCTACGCTAGCTGAAAAAGGGTTTAACATTGATGCTTTTTCATATCACGAATCCCCAAGAAGAGCACACAGCATTGCTGCTCAAGGAGGAATCAACGCAGCAAAGAACTATAAACATGACGGCGACAGCACAATGCGGCTTTTTTATGATACAATTAAAGGGGGAGACTTCCGATCAAGAGAACAAAACGTTTATAGGCTCGCAGAAACAAGCGCAAACATTATTGATCAATGTGTTGCACAGGGAGTTCCTTTTGCTAGAGAGTATGGCGGGCTTTTAGACAACAGATCTTTCGGTGGAGTGCAGGTTTCAAGAACCTTTTATGCAAGAGGACAAACCGGACAACAACTTCTTTTGGGTGCTTATTCTGCTCTTAGCAGGCAGCTAAAAAAAGAAAAAGTAAAGTTTTTTCCAAGACACGACATGTTAGACATTATTGTTGTAAACGGAAAAGCAAAAGGCGTAGTAACGCGAAACCTTTTAAACGGAAAAATAGCTTCACACTACGGAGATGCAGTTGTTTTAGCAACGGGAGGCTATAGTAATGTTTATTATTTGTCAACAAATGCTATGGCAAGCAACGTAACCGCAAATTGGAGAGCACATAGAAAGGGCGCTCTTTTTGCAAACCCAAGCTTTACACAAATCCACCCCACATGTATTCCTGTTAAAAATGATTTCCAATCAAAGCTGACATTAATGAGCGAAAGCTTAAGAAATGATGGAAGGGTTTGGGTTCCTAAACAAAAAAATGACACCAGAAAACCAAATGAAATTCCTGAAGACGAAAGAGATTATTATTTAGAAAGAATTTATCCAGCTTTTGGAAACCTTGTTCCAAGGGACGTTGCCAGCAGGCGAGCAAAAGAAGTTTGTGATAATGGACAAGGGGTTGGACCAACCGGCTTTGCTGTGTATCTAGACTTTAAGCGCGCAATTCAAAAAAAAGGAGAAGACTATGTTAAAGAAAAATATGGCAACCTTTTTGATATGTATCAAAACATAGCCGATGAAAACCCTTACAAAACACCAATGAAGATTTATCCAGCTGTTCACTATACAATGGGTGGGCTTTGGGTTGATTACAACCTAATGACAACCGTTCCAGGACTTTTTTCAATTGGAGAAAGCAACTTTTCTGATCACGGGGCCAACAGGTTAGGCGCAAGCGCTTTAATGCAGGGGCTTGCAGATGGATATTTTATTGCTCCGCACACAGTTTCAGACTACCTTTCAAAAGAAACACCAGGAAACAAAAACACAGAAGCCCCTGGAGTTTTTGAAGAAGCTGTCCGCAACACAGAAAAAGAAATTGATAAAATTATGAACATAAAGGGCGATACAGTTGTGGATGAAATTCATAGAGAGCTAGGAAAGGTTGTTTGGGACAAGGTGGGAATGTCTAGAAACGGCCACAGTTTAAAGGAAGCGCTTGACTTAATTCCAAAGCTAAAAGAAAAATTTTGGAACAATGTCTTTATTCCTGGTAACAAAAACGACTATAATCAAGAACTAGAAAAAGCCTTAAGATTAAAAGACTTTATAGAGCTTGCAGAGCTCATGGCTTTTGATGCACTGGATAGAAATGAATCTTGTGGGGCTCATTTTAGAGAGGAATTTCAAACAAAAGAAAACGAAGCAAAAAGAAACGACATTGAGTTTATGTACGTTGCAGCGTGGCAATATAAGAAGGACGGGGAACCAAAGCTTTTTAAAGAAAGCTTGGAATATAAAAACGTAAAACTAAAAACTAGAAGCTATAAATAATGAACATAAATTTAAAGATTTGGAGACAAAAGGACGAAAAAGAGAAGGGAAGCTTTAAAAGCTACAAACTTCAAAACATAGACCCAAATATTTCTTTTTTAGAAATGTTAGACATTCTCAACAACAGGCTTATTAAGGAAAAAATGGAACCAGTTGCCTTTGATCACGATTGCAGAGAAGGGATTTGTGGTTCCTGCGGGTTTATGATTAACGGCCAACCTCACGGCCCACAAAAAGCAACCACAGTTTGCCAGTTACACATGAGATCTTTTAATGATGAAGACGAAATTCTTCTAGAACCGTTTCGAGCCAGCTCTTTTAAAACAGTTAAAGATCTATCTGTTGACAGAACAGCTTTTGACAGAATTATTAGCAGCGGAGGGTTTATTTCTGTTGATACCGGGGACGCAGAAGAAGCCAACTCTACCGCTGTTGATAAATCAAGTGCAGACGAAGCTTTTCTTTCTGCTGCGTGTATTGGTTGCGGCGCCTGTGTTGCTGCATGCAAAAACTCTTCAGCAATGCTTTTTACCGCCGCAAAGGTTTCCCAGTTTGCTCTTTTGCCACAAGGAGACCCAGAACAAAAAGAAAGAGTACAAAACATGGTCGCTACAATGGACGAAGAAGGTTTTGGCGCATGTACTAACACGGGCGCATGTACTGCCGAGTGCCCCAAAGAAATTTCACAAGAAAACATTGCAAGATTAAACAGAGAATTTATTAAGTCTCAGTTGTAAATTGTCCTGGAGGTAGATATAAATGTTTTTTCATTATTGTAAATTTTTTTTTAGCCCTCTTTTTATCGCCTCAATAGGGTGTGGGGTGTATGTTGGCGGGACATTAGGTCTTTTTATCCTTTTAGCGCTACAGTTTTTTATTATTTTTGGAGAGCTGTTTTTTGGAGACGACACATCTACACCACAATACAAACACCCATGGATTTTAGATCTTGCTCTTTTTATAAATGTCCCATTATTTTTTTGTGTTCTCTTTCTTTTTTTAAACAACAACCCAACATGGTCACCAGCACTGATTGTATATATTCCTCTTCTTGGTCTTGCTATGGCCACTGCATTTATCAATGTTGGCCATGAGCTTGTTCACAGAACAAGCAAAAAATTTGACTGTGAGGTGGGGAATTGGGCTTTAGCTGCAGCATGGAATCCAGCTTTTGCAATTGAACACGTGTATGGCCACCATAAAAACGTTGGAATAGTAGAAGAAGACCCTGTAACAGCAAAAGCAAACGAAAACCCAATTTTGTTTGCAATTAAAGCTTTTTTTCGTGAGCATACACACGCTTGGGGAATTGAATCAAGACAGCTTAAAAGAAGAAAACAAAATATTATTTCGCTGCGCAACAGGCTTCTTGTTGGCTATATGAGAACAGCCTTGATTTTTTGTTTTATTTATACATTTTTTGGACCATTCTCTGTTTTGCTTTATTTCTTAACAGGAATGGGGGCTAACTACATCTTTCAAATGACAAACTTTATTGAACATTATGGCCTTGTAAGAATCAAAGGAAAACCAATTCTACACCACCATTCGTGGAACTCAAACAACAGGATGACCACCTATCTGACATACAACCTTACAAGACATTCGGATCACCACGTCAATGCAAAAAAAGAATTTTGGGAACTTAATCCCTGCCTTGATGATGGCATTTCTCTTCCTTCAGGGTATTTAACCTATATGGTTTTGTTTACTTTTGTTCCTTTTCTTGCGAGAAAAAAAATGCACCCAAGATTAAAAAGATGGTATTTTGAATATGCGTCGGATGAGGAAAAAGCGCTCACAGACAGCTATCAATATTTTTAATTTTGTAGCTTAAAATTAATTGGAATTGTAATCCAAACCCCAACAGGCCTTTCGCGTTGTTTGGCAGGCCTAAACCTTGTTTTTCTTAAAGCTTGCACAGCGGACTCGTTCAAGCCAGTGTTTGGTATACCTTTCACTACGATTGTTTCTTTCACTCTTCCCTTCTCATCAATAAAACACTGTACTAAAACCTGTCCTTCAATCCCAGCTTCCTGTGCAATATCAGGATACACGGGCTTAATTGGGGTAACAGGCCTAGGAGGGTCATCGTAAGGAATAAATTTAAACTGTGGCCCAGAAGGAGGAGGCGGTGGGGCGTCCCACGCATCAAAATTGTCTAAATCAGTCTCCTCAATTGTTAGGTCGTCCGCCAAGTCCTCGTCTTCTGATTCGATAGGAATAGAAGGCCTCGCAGGAGGAGGCGGAGTTTCAAACTGTTGTGTTTCAGGAATCTCAATATTTTCAATTATAATTTGTCCTTCGCTTTCGATATCAATTTCTGGTTCAAAACGCTGTAACCCATAAAACGTAAAAAGCCCTAACACACACGCAATTAACGCTCCAATACGCGTTACAGTTGAATACTGTTCTTTTAGCGTCCCTTTATTTAGTTTTGCTCGATTTAAAAGGATGTCGACAATAAAAGAAAGTGGATTTTTTATATTTTTCACTGGGTAGGAGCTTTCACTTTTGTGGAATAGTTTAATTTTAGCGCATCAGCCTTTCTTAACTCATTGTGTATGTTAGAAATAGTCTCCATTCTTGCTGCTAAATCTGCTTTTAAGGAAACAGTAAGCTGTGGATCGGCTGCTCGTTTTTCATACATAACATGACGAACATCATCTTCACTAAAAAGCTTGTCTTCAATAGATATTAATCCATCTTTCGAAACCCAAATATGGGCGGTATGTCTTTTAGATTCTAGTTTTTCAATACGCTCTGCTTTTGGCAGAGAGATTGGTAATCCTGAATATTCTCTCAACACTGTTGTGACCATAAAAAAGATAAGGAGCATAAAAATAATGTCTGGCATAGAGGATGTGGAAATTTTTGACTCTATGTTTGATTTACGCTTAAACTTCATTCTGTCTCCGCTATTGATATGCGAGTTGCATTTGCCATTTTTAGTTGATCTAAGACCTCAACATACACATCGTATTGTGCTTTTTCGTGTGCTTTTACTGAAATAATTAACTTATCGTTTTTTCTTATTTCATCTTTTACCTTGCGATGAATATTTTTGAGCTCAACCGGCTCTCCACCTAAAAGAACATTTCCCGAGGAACTAATTAAACAATTTAAAATATTCTTTTTGTTGATTTCTACTTCTTGCCCTTCTGCTGGCAAAATAATTCCAAGGCCTTTATCCATATCAATTGTTGTGGTAACCAAAAAGAACACTAAAAGCAAAAATGCAATATCTGCCATTCCACCTTCAGGGATAGCACCAACCCTGGCCTTTCTTTCTCTAAGAGCCATTTTTATTTGCTTGTAAGCAGATCAGTTAGTTCAATTGATTTTTCTTCCATATCTAAAACCATCGCATCAATTTGAGAAGAAAAATAGTTCTGACAAACTTGGATTATCATTGCAACAACAAGACCAAAAGCAGTAGTTAACAGCGCCTGCGAAATCCCACCTGCAACCACTGCTGGAGAAATGTCGTTTGCTGCCTCAATTGCTTCAAAAGCACCAATCATACCCCACACAGTTCCTGTGAAGCCCATCATTGGAGCAATTGCAACGATTGCAGTTAACCAACCCATGTTTTTTTCAAGAAAAGCCATTTCAAGGGAACCTGCATTTTCAATAGCTTTTTCTACTTGATCAGCGCCTTTACCAGACTTTTCTAGCCCGGCCTTACATATATTTGAAACTGGTCCATCGTGCCCATCACAAACTGATAACGCTTTTTTTGCACCACCAGCTTTTACTGCTTTGGAAACAGCCTCCATAAACCCTTCTGAGTCAGCTTGAGACTGTGCTAATGATCGGAAGCGCTCTACAACCAAAGCTAAACCACCAAGCAGCAACAGCAAGATTGGGTACATGAAAGGACCGCCATCTAAAAATAATTCTACCATTTAAGTTCCTCCTAACCTGTTAAATGTTTAAAAATCTACCCTATAACACAACCAATGTCAACAAACTAGACCATCTCTTTTATTTTATCTAAAACACCCTTTTCTAAGTCTGAGCTTAAAGAGTAATTAATTGTTATTGCTGCTAATGGAGCACCCAATACTTCTTTGTACTGTTTTAGCTTTATTAGGTCTTTTTCTGTGCAAAGAATAAGATCAATTTTATTGTTATCAACAAATGATTTAATTTTTTTGATATCTTTTTCTTTAAATGGGTAGTGGTCTGGGTATATTAAAGATTGTTTATAGTTTATTTTTAAGCTTTCTAGCGTTTTTTGAAAGTTTTCAGGAGAGCCAATCGCACACAAAGACAAAATGTTGCTGTATTGATTGAAAACCTCAAACCCCTCAGTTTTATTTTCAGGGCTGTCTGCAACTAATAAATAATCATTATAGTCCCACTTAAGAGCAAAACCGCCTTCTTCGTCCCCCACCACATTAGTGCAAATAATTATATCAGCCCTCTTTAATCCTATTATTGACTCTCTTAATCTTCCATAAGGAAATATTTTATTTACTTTTTCACTACGATCAAAAAGCACTATATCTATATCTCGATAAAGCTTTCTGTGTTGGAACCCATCATCTAAAAGGACAACATCACACCCCTCTTTTTCATATAAATTTTTTGCTGCCTTAGTTTTGTCTTTTGAAACATAAACAGGAATATTTTCTAAATTATTTTTCAAAAGAACCGTTTCATCTCCGGCAACCCTCCAATGTTTATAGAAGTCTTTTACAAACCAGTTTTTATCCTTCATTAAAAAGCTTGCCCCTTCATTTTTTCTGCCATGCCCCCTTGTAGAAACCCCCACTTTATACCCTTCCTGCGTTAAAAGCTTTGCTATAGCAATAGTAAATGGAGTTTTTCCTGTCCCTCCAAGCGAGATATTTCCAATGCTGACTATAATTGGTTTGGTTTTTGCTGTCTTTATTAGGTTGTAATCATAAAAAAAATTTTTTAGCCGTATAAAAATAATATGTATTGGAAATAAAAAGAGAAACCAATAAAAAATAAAAACTTTTATCTTATAAAAAAAACTAGTCATGGGTAGATGCGCGCTTATCTACTATATCTAGCTTTTCTTTTAACTGTTTAATGCAAAAATCCAATTCATCGTCTGGCTTGAAATACAACGGATCGCCAACGACCAGCTTAATAGGGCTAAATGGTTTGCTAAGATAAAAATTATGCCAATTTTTAAAAACCCAACTTCTTTTTGCGTGGCCAATGACAGGCACTATTGGAACCCCAGTTTTTTGTGCCAACCTTATAGCTCCTGGCTTTGGTATGTGCTCTGGCCCCTGAGGACCGTCGGGTGTAATAATAATTTTTGTTCCTGGAATTTTTAAAAGCCTTATCATATCACTGTATGCGTCAGCCCCCCCCTTAGAGCTCGAACCCCTTACAAAAGAATATCCCACTAGTTCTCCAACCTGCGCTATTAGCTCAGCATCTTTGTTTAGGCTGGCTAAACCAATGTAGTTTTTGTTAGAAAAATAATGAAAAACGCTTAAAATTTTTCCATGCCAAGAAACCATTACAAAAGACTCATTCTTGTTAGATAGTTTTGTTATGTTTTCCATCCCTTCAACCGTAAACCTATTGAGGCCATACAAAAGCTTAATAGCTGCCCAAAGGAAACCAACCTTTATTTTAAAAATTAGTTTATTGTAAAATGTATTTTGCTGCATTTTGGTATGGTTTTTTTCTGTTTGCATCTATTGCGCTAACAAGAAGAGAATAATTTTTCTCCCATGTTTTTTTTCCTTCTTGAGACAATAGATAGTCAATTTCTTTGGCAATCTTTTTTGGTTTCATGTTGTTTTGTAATAGTTCGGTTACAATTTCTTTTCCTACAATAAGGTTTACAAGAGAAAGGTGTTTTACGGAGGCCATTTTTTTTGCTAAAAACCAGGTTATAGATGAAAGCCTATAACAAACAACCATAGGACACTTTAAGAGCGCAGTTTCTAAGGTTGCTGTTCCAGAACAAACAATTGCTGCATCTGCAGAATAAAGAGCTTCATAATGTTTGTCTTTAACTTTTATGATGTTTTCTGGAACATTGTCAATATTAATATTGGGAGCCTCTATTAAAACGGGCTGTATTTCATGCTTAGAACTCTTTTTTAGTTGTTTGATTGTATTTAAAAAAGCTCCCCAGTGTTTTTTGATTTCTGAGTCTCGGCTCCCAGGCATTAAGGCAACTATTTTTTTGTTTTTCTCAATGTTGTATTTATTATGTAAAAAATTTTTTTCAAAATTATCATCTAAAATTGATGTTAAAGGATGGCCAACAAAATGCACATCAATGTTTCTTTTTTTAAACCATTTTTTTTCAAAAGGAATAATGCTAATCAGCTTATCACACAAAATTTTTAATTGTTCTGCTCTTTTTCTATTCCACGCCCAAACTTGCGGAAGAATAAAATATGTGACCGGAATCCCCATTTTTTTAATTTTTTTTGCGAGCCTCATATTAAAGCCTGGATAGTCAATTAAGATCACTTTTTGTGGCCTTAGTTCTTTGATAAGAGAAACTGTTTTATTAAATATTTTTTTTATTCTAGGATAATGTTTTAAAACCTCAACTATCCCGATAACATTTAAATTTTTTATATGTTCCATATGATTAAGTCCCGCCTCAACCATTTTGTCGCCACCAATCCCATAAAAAGAAACACTTGGATCAATTTTTTTCATTTCTTGTATTAAGTTGGACCCATGTAAATCTCCAGAGTCTTCTCCGGCAATAATAACTATTTTTTTATCTGACATTTTGAAGAACTTTTTTTTCAATCTCTAGCGCAATCTCTAATGCATTTAATCCTTGAATACCGTCTACAACAGGATTTTTTCTCGTTTGTATTGAATGAACAAAATTATTGATTTCCTCTAAAAGAGCATCTTTTTCTTCTGGAACAATTTTATCATAAAATATTGTTTTAGTTCCATCAGACGTATCAATTTCCTTGCTTGTTGATTCAGGGGAAGTGTTTAGCCCTGCTTTCAAATTATAAACTTCAATCTGAGGAACCATTAGGTCGGTAATAGTATACAGATTTTCTTCATAGGTTCTAATTTTTCTTACATAGTTTTGAGCAATTCTGCTCGATTTTAAGTTTGCAACAACGCCGTTTATAAATTTTATTTGTGCGTGCGCAATATCAACCGTTTGACTCATCATTTTTGTACCACTAGCCTCTATATTTTCGATTTTTTCATTTACCATTGACAGAACGAGATCAATATCATGAACCATTAAGTCTAAAATGACAGGAACCTCTGTTCCTCTTGTTTGAAAGGGAGCAAGCCGTTCAATTTCGATACAATGAGGAGCCGTGATTACCTTTTTTAGCTGTTTGATTGTTGGGTTAAATCTTTCAATATGCCCCACTTGAACTATGTTTTTATTATTTTCAGCCAGCGTGATAATTTTTTTTGCTTCTTCAGAGGTGCTTGTTATCGGTTTTTCAATAAAAATATCTTTTTTCTTTTCTAAACACTTAATAGCAATATCATAATGAGTTTCTGTTGGTGTAACGATATTTATTCCTTCTGCAGCATCAATTAAATCATTTTCGCGATCAAAGCTTTTAACATCAAATTGTTTTGATACAGATTCAGCGCTATCCTGATTTGTGTCAAAAAATCCGATGAAATCTACTAGCGAATGATTAGCCAAGTGTTTGATGTGGTGTTTACCAAGGTGCCCTGCCCCAACAACACCAATTTTAACTTTTTTTTGCATTATTGTCCTTTAATAAAGTACGCAATATCTCCTTCTTGCATAATATAGTCTTTACCAACAATTTTAACCAACCCCAATGTTTTTAAGTCTTTTATATTATTTTCATTTTTTATAGCATCTTCAAAGCTAAAAATTTCAGCTTTAATAAATTTTTTTGCGAAATCAGTATGTATTTCTGCCGCTGCTTCTACTGCCGCTGCTCCCTTTGTAATTGTCCATGCTCTAACCTCTTCTTCTCCGCACGTAAAGAAGGTTTGAAGCCCAAGGTTTTTATATGATTCTTTAATAAGGCTATTTAAGCCGGGTTCTTTCAATCCATATTCATTTAAAAGCAGTTTTTTCTCTTCCTCTCCAAGGCCAGACATCTCTGACTCTAACTTTCCATTGATCATTACAAAAGAAGAACGATTTTTATCCGCAACTTTTTTTATTTCACTAATTTTTTCGTCCGAAATCTGATTTTCACTAATATTAGCAACATAAATCATTGGTTTATCGGTTAAAAGGAACAGGTTTTTTACCGGAACATCTTCTTTGCTGTTTCTTTTAAAAGACCTTGCAGAGAAGCCGCTATTAAGGTGTTCTAACAGACTGTTTAGTACTGTTTTTGCTAGCTTCCCCTCTGGTTTGTTTGCTTTAATTAATTTTTCATTTTTTTCTAAGCTTTTTTCCACTGTTTTAATATCAGCAAGCACCAACTCAGTATTAATAATTTCCATGTCATTTATTGGATCAACCCTGTTTTCAACATGGGTTACATTTTTGTCATCAAAAACTCGTATTACCTGAACTATCACTTTTACTGATCGTATTTGTGATAAAAATTGATTACCTAAACCCTCTCCCTTGTGTGCATTTTTTACAAGCCCAGCGATATCAATGAATTCAACAGTGTTATAAACTGTTTTTTTAGGAGAAAATATTTTTGATAAAACTTTTAGGCGGCTGTCTGGCACTTCAACTATTCCAACATTTGGCTCGATGGTACAAAATGGATAATTTTCTGCTGCAATGCTATTATTGCTTAAAGCATTAAACAGGGTTGATTTTCCTACATTTGGTAATCCGACAAATCCACAATTTAACTTCATGGAAAGAATATAATACTTATATTATTTTTTGCGACGTTTAAAAATGTCTTTTTTTACAAGTGAAAGACCCTTTTTTATAAGCCCAAAACCATTAATTATTAATAATAACCCATTATTAAATTTGTTGGCTTCTTTGCTCATGAAACTCCACTAATTCCTGTCATTTTGAACTTATCGAAACCAAATAGTTTTATTAAATCTCTCCACAGCGTTTTAGGGTTTTTTTCGAAAAGATTTTCTAATGAATCATGTACCAACCAATCGCCATTTTTAATTTCATTATCTAACTGGTTTTTTTCCCAAGAAGAATGCCCAAAAAGCAGTTTAGTGTTTTTAAATTCTTTGTCGTCAAATAAAATTTTTTTTATTAATTCAAAATCATTAGATAGTTTTACTGTTTCATTTGTTTCAAAAGAAACATCTTCAATGTTTTCATTGCTTAAAACACACGCTTCATGTATTGAAACTGGCCCACCAAAGTAAATCTTTTGTGATTGTGATATTAGATCTTTGAAAAACTTATCTTTGATACCAGAGCTCAGAACTTTCATTGTGCTAATAGGTTTATTGATAATAAATCCAATTGCGCCGTTTTTATTGTACTCACATATAAAAATAACACTTTTTGAAAAATAAGGATCTGCCATATTTGGCATAGCAACCAGCAGCTTGTTTTTAAGTGTGTACATATACATAACATAAATCCTTTTTTGAAGCATGTCCAGTTTTTACTAAATTGAAGGTTAATTATTTTGTATATGAAAAATATTTTATCAATTAAAGGCGCAAAGCAGCACAACCTAAAAGACGTGAGTGTTGACATCAAGAAAAACAAGCTTGTTGTTATAACAGGGCCTTCTGGTTCAGGAAAATCTTCTTTGGCTTTTGATACAATTTATGCTGAAGGGCAAAGAAGATATGTAGAATCTTTATCTGCATATGCACGCCAATTTTTAGATTTAATGGAAAAGCCCGATGTCGACGTTATTGAAGGTTTGTCTCCCGCAATTTCAATTGAACAAAAAACTGGTTCTCGCAATCCAAGGTCTACAGTAGGTACAATTACTGAAATTCACGACTATTTGAGATTGTTATATTCTAGCATTGGCAAGCCCCATTGTTGGGAGTGTAATGAGCCCATTGATAAACAAAGCCCCGAACAAATTGTAAATCAAATTTTAAAAATTAATTCTGAAAAAAAAGCCTATATATTGTCGCCAATTATTAATGGCAGAAAAGGACAACATAAATCAGTTTTAGAAGATATAAAAAAGAAAGGATTTTTAAGAGCACGCATTAATAATAAAATTTTTTCTTTACGCACTGAACAAAATTTAGAAAAAAATAAAAAACACGATATAGATGCAGTTGTTGATAGGGTTGTTATTCAACCCGAAATTAAATCTAGATTGCTAGAGTCTGTTGAGCTTGCACTCAAAATGGGCAACGGAATCTGTATTATTAATATTGAAGGCAAAAAAGATTTTATATTTAGCGAACATTTTGCTTGTCCGTATCATCCTTATGTTAGTCTTTCTGATCTTGTTCCCCGCATGTTTTCATTTAATTCTCCTTATGGCGCCTGTAGTAAATGTGATGGCTTGGGTCACATTACAGAAGTAGACCCCGATTTGGTAGTCCCAAATATTAAAAAATCATTAATACAAGAAGCTATTGTGCCTATTGGAAGCCAACCAAAAGGTTGGCATGGAAACAAATTGAGAGCTTTAAGCAGAAAATATCCTCTTTCTTTTTCTAAGCCATGGAACAAGCTGTCGAAAGAAATTCGCACTATTCTTTTATATGGTTTGAAAGGAGAAAGTTTAGATATCGATTTTAAAAATAAAAAATGGTCCGGAACGTATACCGGTGAATGGGAAGGAATTATACCAGAGCTGCAACGAAGATATAAACAAACCCGCTCATTTGGGATACGCAAATGGATCGAGGGCTTTATGAGTACAAGGAAATGCGACTCATGTGAAGGAAAAAGGTTAAAAAAATCATCATTAAATGTAACAATAGATAATATTAGCATTGGTGATTTATGTACAAAAAATATTCAAGACACCCTAGCGTTTTTTACAGAATTATCCATTACAAAAAATGATCAAGAAATTGCAAAAGGCATTTTAAAGGAAACAGAAAAAAGACTTTCGTTTCTTATAAATGTTGGATTAGGATATTTAACATTAGATAGAGCATCACGAACGCTTTCTGGAGGGGAAGCACAAAGAATACGCCTCGCTTCGCAGGTTGGTTCACAGTTAACAGGAGTATTATATGTCCTTGATGAACCTTCAATTGGTTTACACCCGAGAGACAATAATCGCCTTTTAAAAACATTAGAATCTTTAAGAGAGATCGGCAACACTGTTATTGTTGTTGAGCATGATTTGAGCACAATACAATCTGCAGACCAAATTATTGATATGGGCCCTAAAGCAGGTAAAGAAGGAGGAGAAATTGTTTTTTCTGGCTCTTTAGAAAAAATGATGTCACAGAACAAAACGCTTACAGCTGAATATATATCTGGAAAAAAATCTATTGAAATTCCTGATTATAGAACAATTACACATAATCATTTTACAATTAAAGGCGCACAAGGAAATAACTTAAAAAATATAAATGTTAGTTTTCCATACAACAGGCTAATAGCTATTACAGGGGTTTCAGGTAGTGGAAAAAGTTCTTTAATCAATCAAACGCTTTATCCTGCTCTTGCAAATTTAGTAAACTTTGGAGTTAAAGAAATGTTGCCGTTTAAAAATTTGCTTCGCACTGATGATATTGAGAGAGTTATTAGCGTTGATCAAAAACCAATTGGGAAAACTCCACGATCTAACCCTGCAACCTATACTGGAGTATTTACATATATAAGAGAGCTGTTTTCAGAAACAAGAGAAGCAAAAATCAAAGGATATAAGCCTGGCAGATTTTCTTTTAATGTAAAAGGTGGTAGGTGTGAAACGTGTGAAGGTGCCGGAATTAAAAAAATTGAAATGAATTTTTTACCTGATGTTTATGTTACCTGTGAAGATTGTGAAGGAAAAAGATACAACAATGAAACACTAGAAATTAAGTTTAAAGGCCTTAATATTGCCGAAGTTTTAGATTTATCTGTTGAAGAAGCAAGAGCATTTTTTAAAAACATATTTTCTATTAAAAAAAGATTAGACACCTTATCAGATGTTGGTCTTGGTTATATTAAGTTAGGACAACAAGCTACTACACTATCAGGAGGAGAGGCGCAACGTGTCAAGCTATCAACGGAATTATCCAAAACAAGCACAAAAAACACTGTTTATTTTCTCGACGAGCCAACAACCGGATTACACGTAGATGATATAAAAATGCTTTTATCGGTGCTGCAAAAACTGGTTTCAAATGGCAATACAGTGATTGTTATTGAACACAACCTTGATGTCATTAAATGTGCAGACTGGATTATTGATTTAGGCCCAGAGGGTGGCGAAGCTGGCGGACAGCTTGTTGCTCAAGGAACTCCAAAAGAAATTGTTAAAAACAAAAAATCAATAACGGGACTATTCTTAAAAAAAATATTGAAATAATTTTTTGGATAACCATGTTTCTCTAATTATCTTAGTACATAGTGTCTGATAAAGAAAAAATAGTTGTCTCATCAAAAGAAGAAAGAAGTTTTGATAAGCAAATTAGACCAAATCTTTTTACAGAATTTATTGGTCAGAAAAATTTGGTGAATTCTTTAAAAACTTATATTCTTGCTGCACAAGAGAGAAAAGAAGCTCTTGATCATATTCTTCTTTATGGCCCACCCGGGTTGGGAAAAACAACATTATCAAATATTATTGCAAATGAATTAAAAAAAGGATTTTATAGTTCTTCTGGTCCTGTAATATCAATCCCAGGAGATTTGTCGGGCATGTTAACCAATCTGCAAAATCGAGACGTATTTTTTATTGATGAAATACACAGGATTAATACAACTGTTGAAGAGTACCTTTATTCTGCAATGGAAGATTATCGTATAGATATTTTGATTGATTCTGGGCCAAACGCGCGAACAGTAAGAATTGATTTAGAGCCATTTACATTGGTAGGCGCAACAACAAGGCTTGGTAAAATTACTACTCCAATGAGAGATAGATTTGGTGCGATTTTTCGTCTTGAATATTATAAAAATGATGAAATTTTCCAGGTTTTAAAACGTACATCACAAATTTTAAAAGTTAATATTGATGAAGACGCAGTTCATGAGATTGCATTAAGGTCTCGTGGAACACCAAGAGTCGCTAACCGAATATTAAAAAGAGTAAGAGATTTTGCACAAGTACAAAAAAGCAAAAAGATTACTCTTTCCCAAGCATCAGAATCTTTAGATAGCATTGGTGTTGATAAAAACGGGCTTGAAGAAATGGATCGAAAAATTTTAAATAATTTAATTTTTAAGTTTAATGGCGGTCCCACAGGCGGAAAGTCGTTAGCAATTTCTGTTAATGAAGATTTACAAACCATCGAAGATGTTTATGAACCATATTTGATTAAAGAAGGGTTTATTGAAAGAACTTCAAGAGGTAGAAAAGCTACCAACAAAGCTTATAAAATGTTTAATGTAATAAAAAAAGGAGCCCTAGTTAATGATTGAAAAGAAGAAAAAATATAAATTGTCCGATTTTAAATATGCATTGCCAAAAAAGTTTATTGCACAAAAACCAAAACAAAAACGAGAAACTTCAAAGCTAATGGTTTTAAATCGTGAAGAAAAATCAATAAAACATAAAAACTTTAAGAGTATTGTTGATTATTTTCAAAAAAATGATTTATTAATTATTAACAACACTAAAGTGTTTCCAGCGCGTTTATTTGCTACAAAAGATAGAACAGATGCAAAAGTAGAGATTTTTCTCCTAAGAGAACTAGGGGACCGCTTGTGGGAGGTATTAGTTAAGCCCGCTAGAAAAGTCCGCATTGGAAACAAATTAATTTTATCTAAAGATTTATTCTGTGATGTTATTGACAACACTGTTTCAGGTGGAAGGGTTGTAAGGTTTGAATTTGGAAACCAAAACTTTGATAACATTTTAAATGCAATTGGACATCCTCCGCTACCTCCTTATATCAATAGAGATGCAACAGACAATGATCGTGAAAGATATCAAACTGTCTATGCAGAAAAAAGAGGAGCGGTTGCGGCTCCTACAGCCGGCTTGCATTTTACTGATGAAATATTAAAAAAATTAAGAAAAAAGGGAGTACGGATTCATACAATAACTTTACATATTGGTTTAGGAACTTTTAAACCAGTCCAAGTTGAAGATCTGAATCGTCATCATATGGATTCCGAATATTTTGAGGTAAGCGCTGAAACAGCGCTGGCTATTAATGAAGCAAAACGAAAAAGAAGAAGAATTTTTGCTGTTGGGACCTCTACTGTGCGCGCCCTTGAAACAGTTAATGTTTCTGGTTTTCAAATTTCACCTAAAAAAGGCTGGACAAACAAATTTATACACCCACCATATGATTTTAAAATTGTGGATGGATTAATCACAAATTTTCATTCACCGGAAAGCACGCTTTTGATGCTTATTTCGGCTTTTGCAGATTATGATTTTATTAAGCTGGCATATAAAGAGGCCAAAAAGAAAAAGTATCGTTTTCTTAGTTATGGCGATAGCATGTTAATTATGTAAATATGAATGCTGGCATAATAGTAGCAGCGGGTACAGGCAATCGTTTTGGCTCTTATAAGCAGACTGAGATGTTGTGTAATAAAAAAGTGTATCAACATGTCTTGGATGTTTTTGTTAGCTCAGATTTAATTGAATCAATCTATCTTGTTGTACATAAAGATCTCTACAAATCAATCGAAAAAGATTTAACCATGTATAACACAGAAAAAAAAATATTTTTATGCAAAGGAGGAAAAACAAGAGCACAATCGGTATATAATGCTATATCGACCCTTGATCAAAACTATAATAAAATTTGTATTAGCGATGCAGTGCGACCACTTATTACAAAAGAAGACATTGAAAATGTAATTTCCCATTGCCCTGAAAATGGAGGGTGTGTTGTAGGAAAAAAAATTTATGACACAATTAAAAAAGTAAACGAAGACTTATTAATTGTTGAAACAATCAGCCGTGACAGTATTTGGATTTCTCAAACCCCTCAAGCATTTTGTCTAAAAACTTTAATTAATTGTTACTCTAAAGGCTTCGATAATTTTACAGATGAAGCAAGTTTGCTAGAATCAAATAAGCATGATGTTAAAATTATAGAAAGCGTTAATACAAATATAAAAATCACCACCAAAAAAGACCTACAAATTACAGAACAGCTTTTATCAACACCGTTAACAGGAGTGGGGATCGATTTCCACTCTCTTGTAGGAGGAGAATATTTGGTTGTAGGAGGACACAAGATACCTTGTCATTTTGCATCAAAAGCACACTCTGATGGCGATGTTTTAACCCATTCTATCATCGATGCATTATTAGGAGCCTTGGGTTTAGGCGACATTGGAGAACACTTTCCCAATACTGCTGAATATCTTGATGTTGCTAGTATTGAATTATTGGAAAAAGTTGTCCAAAAAATACCAAGCAATAAAAAAATATTACACATTGATGCATCAATTGTATTAAATGAACCAAAAATTTCTCCACACAAAAAAGCAATCAAAAAATCATTGTCTAATGTATTGGGAATTAATGCAGATAAAATTTCTATTAAAAGCACCACAACAAACGGATTAGCATTTCTTGATATGTCTACAGGTTGGGGAGCTCAAACAATTCTTACTCTTAGCGATGACAGTTAATTCATATGCAAAAATTAATATTGGCCTTCACATTCTAAATAAAAGAGAAGACAATTTTCATAATATCATCACTGTTTTCCAAGAAATTGATTTTTGTGATCAAATATCAATAGAAAAATCTGATAATTTTCTTTTTGAATCAAATGTTAGTTGGTTGGATGATAAAAACAATACATGTGTAAAAGCTTTTGAAATTATTAAAGAAAAATTTCCTCACATTTCTAATGTTAAAGTTTTTCTTAAAAAAAATGTTCCTACAAATGCTGGTTTGGGCGGAGGGTCAAGCAATGGCACCGCTGTTTTAAAAACATTAAATAAATTATTTTCTTTAGACATACCAAAAGAAAAACTGATTGAATTATCTAATAAAATTAGTGCAGATTCACCATTTTTTGTTGATGGAGGGATGCAAATTGGTGAAGGGACAGGAGGAAGGTTAATCCCTATAGATAGCCCATTAAAAGAGCCCTACATATTACTAGTGCTTCCTGATATAAAAATTAATACAAAAGACGCATATAAAAAGTGTTTGTTAAAAGGTAAAACCAACATTAAGTTTGCCAAAATGTTGGATGAACTTAAAAATAATAATTTAAGTTCTGAGTTATTTTACAATGATTTTGAAGGGTATGTTTTTAAAACACATCCAGAAATTGGCAAAATCAAATTAAAAATTTTGGATTTAGGTGCAAAATATGCCAGTTTGTCGGGTAGTGGTTCGACTGTGTTTGGAATGTTCTCCAAAAAAGAAGATATGTTAAAGGCATATCAATCTTTCAGTCCCCATTTCTCTACAATCATCACTAGTCCAAAATAAGTTAATTTGGGGAGTCGTCTAATTGGCAGGACACATGGTTTTGGTCCATGCAGTCGGGGTTCGAGTCCCTGCTCCCCAACAAAGGATTAAGAAAATAATATGGGATTATATAAACAAAAAATATTTTCAGGAACCAGCAACTTAAAGTTAGCGGAAGAAATCGCAAATTTGGCTAACAATAGGCTTGGGGATCTTTCCATTCAAAAATTCAGTGATGGAGAGTTATGGGTAAAGTACGGAGAAAATTTAAGAGGCAATGATATATATATCATTCAAAGCACTAATCCTCCAGGGGATAATATGATTGAACTGGCCTTATTAGTTGACGCTGCAAAACGAGCAAGCGCTGCAAGCATTAGTGTCGTTATTCCTTATTTTGGTTATGCTAGACAAGATCGTAAAGATGAACCAAGAGTCCCAATATCTGCAAAAGTAATGATTGATATTATTGCTACTGCTGGGGCAGATAGAATTATCACAATGGATTTACATTCAACACAAATTCAAGGCTTTTCAAGTATTCCAATCGACAATTTATATGGAAGCCTCGTATTAATGCCTGAATTGAAAAAATATTTTAATTCTATTGATGATACAAATAAACGAAGTGTGCTTTCACCTGATGTGGGATCAAATAAATTAGGACAAGCTTATGCTAAGCAGTTAGGTTTTGGTTTTGCAGTGATTGACAAAAGGAGAAGTGCACACAATAAATCAGAGGTAGCCTACCTTGTTGGTGACATATCTTCAAGACATGTATTAATTATAGATGATATGATTGATACTGGTGGGACAATTTGTAATGCCGCAAAAGTTGCTAAAGAAAAAGGCGCTTTATCTGTCACTGTTGCTGCAACCCATGGGATTTTATCAGGAGAATCAATAAATCGCTTATCTGATGACACAATTGATAACGTGATTGTTTCTGATACAGTTGCAATTGCTAATGAAAAAAAGATTAAAAAATTAACAATAGTATCTTCTGCAAAAATATTTGCAGAAACAATTAATAGAATTCATACTGGTGAATCAGTTAGCCAATTATTTGAGGAAAAAGAAAATGAGTAAATTTGAAAAATTAAATGTTAGTATCCGTGAAGGAAAAGGGACTTCTTTTGTAAGAAGACTTCGATCAGAAAATAAAGTTCCAGCTGTATTATATCATTCTGGCATAGAAGGCACTTCGCTATCTGTAGAAAAAAATGAATTATATAAAGCATTAAAAACCGGACAATTTATTTTTGAAATTAATGTTGCAGATAAAGATCAGTTTGTCCTTGTAAAGGAAGTTCAATATCATCCAGTCACAGATGAAATTATTCATGTTGATTTCCAACAAGTTAAAGAAGACCAAAAGATTTCTTTAGAAGTTCCATTAAGAACAGAAGGAGAGGCAGAGGGAGTAAAATTAGGCGGTATTTTAGTACAGCTTTTAAATGTTGTTACTATTAATTGTAAGCCATCTAATGTTCCAGAAGCGTTAACAATTGATGTTACAGAATTAGAGATGAATTCTACGCTTCTTGTGAAAGATATTGAATTACCTGACGATGTTGAAATGGTAACAGCCGACGATATTGCTGCTGTTTCTGTTCAAGAGCCTAAGAAAGAAGAAGAAGTAGTAGAAGAAGAGGTTCTGGAAGAAGGCGTAGAAGGTGAAGAAGGCGATGTAGCACAAGAAGGTGAAGAACAGGAAAAACCTTCTTCAGATGGAGATGAAAAACCAGCAGAGGAAACCAAAGAATAATGTTAGTATTTGTAGGATTAGGAAATACAGATAGTAAATATCTTAACACAAAACACAATGTTGGGTTTTGGGCACTAGATATGTTTGCAAAAAAACACAATCTTGAGTTTAAAGCCGGTAAAGGAGACTTTGTTTTTGCAAAAAAAGATAATGAATGTATTCTTGTAAAACCTACAACAGGAATGAATAGAAGCGGAAATATGATTCGAGATCTTTTGAATTTTTATAAAGCAGATATTAAAGATCTGGTAATCATATTTGATGATGTTGATTTGCCATTAGGAGAAATCCGATTAAGATTACAAGGAGGCGATGGTTGCCACAATGGAATGAAATCAATCATTAATTCACTTAATACTGATGATATTGCAAGAATAAAAATTGGGATTGCAGCAGATGATTATACAAGACCATCTGAACATTATGTGTTAAAACCGTTCGATAATAAATATGAACATTTAGTGAATCAAGTTTTAGAATTTACTTATGATGCAATGTCTTCTATTCTTAAAGAAGGAGTTGCATTGACATCAAATCATTTTAATAAACAAATTATAGGAGAAGCATAGTGGAAAACCTTATTTATTTAATACCAATATCAGGAGTTACCGCAATGATTTTTGCATTGTGGAAAAGCAGTTGGATTAGCAAACAAGACCCAGGAAATGAAAAAATGCAAGATATTGGGCTTGCAATCAGAGAGGGAGCAACAGCTTTTATTAAGAGAGAATATCAAGTATTAGCAGTCTTTGTATTAGTTGTAGCAGCGCTTTTATATTGGGTTAATTTAGGAAACAATACCCCAGAGGTAGCTTTATCTTTTGTTGTTGGTGCTCTTTGTAGTGCGCTAGCAGGCGCTCTTGGCATGCGTGTTGCAACCTTAGCAAACCATAGAACAACTCAAGCTGCACAAACAGGTTTAAGCCCAGCTTTAAATGTTGCTTTTAGCGGTGGGGCTGTTATGGGTATGAATGTGGTTGGTTTAGGAATTTTAGGTCTCTTTACACTATTCTGGTATTATGGTGGATTAAGCGCAGGCGCAGATTTATCAAGGATAATGACTCTAGTATCTGGTTTTGCTATGGGTGCTTCATCAATTGCTCTTTTTGCAAGAGTTGGTGGTGGTATATATACAAAAGCTGCTGATGTTGGCGCAGATTTAGTTGGTAAAGTTGAAGCAGGAATCCCAGAAGACGACCCAAGAAACCCTGCAACGATTGCTGATAATGTTGGCGATAATGTTGGAGATGTTGCTGGCATGGGAGCAGACTTATTTGAATCATATGTAGGCTCTATTATTGGTGCAATGGTGTTAGCTGCAGCTGCAGGAAACACAACTCTTGTTTATTTGCCTTTATTTATTGCTGCGTCAGGAATTTTTGTATCAATCCTTGGAACATTTTTTGTCAGAACTAAAGAAGGCGGAAATCCTCAAACTGCATTAAATATTGGTGTTTTTGGATCAGGTGGGGTGATGTTAGTTATTACATATTTTTTATTACACCATTTTGGTCCATCAGGCATGATTGATGGTTTGGCAGTGATGAATTTGTTCTGGGCAACTGTAGTTGGTCTTGTTTCAGGAATATTGATTGGTTTAATGACTGAATATTTCACATCTGATGAGCAAAAACCATCAAAAGGTATTGCAGAAGCTAGCGAAACAGGATCTGCAACAAATATTATTGCAGGCCTAGCTAATGGTATGTATTCCACTGCATTACCAGTACTTGTTATTGCTTTAGCAATTTTAGGAGCCTTTCATTTTGCTGGACTTTATGGGATTGCAATTGCTGCGTTAGGCATGTTATCTACTATTGGTATTCAATTGGCAGTTGATGCATATGGCCCAATTGCTGATAATGCTGGCGGTATTGCAGAGATGGCTGAACTTCCAAGTGAAGTAAGAGAGAGAACAGATAAACTAGATGCAGTTGGGAACACAACTGCTGCTATTGGTAAAGGTTTTGCAATTGGTTCTGCTGCTTTAACCTCTTTAGCACTTTTTGCAGCATTTAGAGAAACCGTTGGAGGTTTAGTGTTAGACATTAGCAATCCAATAGTGATGGCTGGATTATTTATTGGTGCAATATTACCATTTGTTTTCTCTGCGCTTGCAATGCAAGCAGTTGGAGATGCTGCATTTGAAATGATTGAAGAAGTAAGAAGACAGTTTAAAGAAATCAAAGGCTTGCTTGATGGTAAAGCAAAAGCAGATTACGCAAGATGCGTAGATATTGCTACAACTGCTGCTATTAATAAAATGATTTTACCAGGAGCAATTGCTGTATTTACACCTATCTTTTTTGGTCTTGTTCTTGGTCAAAAAGAAATGTTAGGTGGAATATTGGCTGGGGTAACAGTAACAGGTGTGTTATTAGCTATATTTATGTCTAATGCAGGCGGTTCATGGGATAATGCAAAGAAATATATTGAATCAGGTGCACATGGAGGCAAAGGAAGCGATGCACACAAAGCAGCTGTAGTTGGTGATACTGTTGGTGATCCATTTAAAGACACAGCAGGCCCATCTTTAAATATTTTAATTAAGTTAATATCAGTGGTTTCGCTTGTAATAGCGCCACTAATATAATGGAGAAATTTATGAATTATTATGAAGTGCTATATATTGTAAACCCAAATTATGGGAAAGATAAGATATCTGAAATTATTAATGATATCAATACACATGTTGAATCAAAAAAACATTCAATTCTTAATCATAATTTCTGGGGTAAAAAACAGCTAGCATACAGCGTTAATAAAGAAAAATATGGAAATTA
>Ga0208261_1000173_pt1 | contig 27143 bp, 29 predicted proteins | sample Knorr_S7_td_DCM__FD_185595 | JGI IMG/M metagenome (GOLD analysis project Ga0208261, IMG submission 185595) | Marine microbial communities from Southern Atlantic Ocean transect - Knorr_S7_td_DCM_ad_131m_LV_B (SPAdes) (version 3) | ecosystem: Environmental > Aquatic > Marine > Oceanic | place...
GCTTTTGGTTCGGCTTCTGCTTTTGGTTCAGCTTCTGCTTTTGGTTCAGCTTCTGCTTTTGGTTCAGCTTCTGGTTTTTTCTTAGATTGTCTCTTTGAAGCTTCTTCTTGAGCTTTATTTCTAGCTTCTGCTTCTAATCTTTCAAGTTCTGCTTCTTCAGCTAATTGATCTTCTTGCTTTTTCTTATACAACTCTTGACCTGAAATAATTGCATCTGTAATTATATTAGTAATTAGTTGAATTGACCTTAAACCATCATCGTTTGAAGGAATGGGGTATTCAACTTCGTTTGGATCAGAATTAGTGTCAACCATAGCGACAACTGGTATATTTAATTTTTTGGCTTCTGCAACAGCTATATTTTCTCTATGTATATCTACAACGTAAAGTACAGAAGGTAATTCATTCATTTCTTTAATACCAGAGAAGAATTTATTTAATCTACCTCTCTCAGCATCAAGCTTTTGAGATTCTCTTTTGGTCTGCGATATAACAATTCCTTTGGCAAAAGAGTCTTCAAGTTCAACAAGTCTCTCAAGTCTCTTTTCTATAGTCTTAAAGTTGGTCATTAATCCACCCAACCATCTTTGATTGATATACATCGAATTAGATCTATCTGCATTTTCTCGTATAATACTTTGGGCATGCTTTTTGGTACCTACAAATAAACAATTACCACCATTAGAAATAATAGTTTCAATAAAGTTTACTGCTTCAATAAGCTTTTCTTGGGTTTTAGAAAGATTAATAATGTGAGAGCCATTTCTTTTAGAGTGGATATACTCTGTCATTTTCGGGTTCCATCTTCTTGATGGATGACCAAAATGTGATCCAGCATCGAATAATTCTTGAATAGATGCTGATAACTTTTCATTCTTTGTAGTCAAATTTATTCCTTAATTTAGTTTAATTTAGATCAAATATAATCGATAATCCAAACAACCATTATAACAATTATTAATACTTTTTTACACTAAAAGCTTAAGAAAATGTAAGAAGAAAATTTATATTTTGAATTCACTCATCCAATAAAATATTAAATATGCACTCGATAAAATCAAAACAGCAGAAGTAATGTATTTATAAATAATCAAAAAAACTTTGACTTTGTCCACTACTAATTTTAAGAATAATAATCCAAAAGAGACAGTTATAAGCGCAAACCATGTACCTACTGAAAAAAGAATAAAGTCTTTGAGTAAAATTTGTATTTCTGAAACATTAGTAAGACTAAAAACAACTGACATAAAGATGGGGAGCGTACAAGATAAAGATGTTATGCCATATGAGATTCCATAAACAAAATAAAATCTTGAAGTTCCACTTTTTTCAGAATCAAAAAAGTATGCTAATTTTTGCAATTTAGAGAAATATATATTACCACCATACAAAATAAAAAAACCGTATCCTAAAAGTAATATTGATATTAGAAGACCAAAATAAGAAAATATGCTTCTAATACTATAAAATCCAGCAGAAATAATTGATCCAAAAATAAAAAAAACTATTATAAAACCTATAGTTACAATTGTAGAAATATATATCGGCTCTAAGATTTTTCTTGAAATAACAGATGAACTATTCCTATAAAGAGGCTTTTCGTCTTTTCTTAAAAATGAGGATAAATAAACTGACAAAAGTGCAAATCCGCATGGATTAAAAACTGCCACTAAACCAGCACTAAATGCTATACCTGATCGTATTAGATTAGAAAAATTAAGATAAAAAGCACTTGTGCTTGAGGACGCTTCAAAACCTAAAAAAAGAATTTTATTTAGGTTTTCCAAACTCAAAAAAATACCCGTAGAAATTATTAGAAATAAAGAGACAATAAATAAAACAAAATAAATCCAAAATTTTTTTCTGTCAATTTCACTTAACATATTACTTATTTCCCAGAACATTAGGGAAAATATTCTCTCCTAAGTTGATTTTTTAACAAACTCGAAAGTATAACTTATTATTATTTTAATGCTAAATAAATTTTGTGTCACTTAGTAAATATTCATATAAATGTATAACTTAGATAAAGTAAAAACTACTGAACAAGAGTTAGAAATTCTAGAACTTCTATCTCATGGCTTTAAGGCTATGGAAATAGCCAAAGCCATGAACTTAGCAGAACAAACAATAAAAAATAAAGTTCAAACCATCTGCATAAAATTAGACTCTTCGAATCGTACTGAAGCTGTTGCTAAAGCAATAAGATTAGGAATAATTTAGGCTGACTCTACTGGATTTTCAAGTACTCCAACATTTTCTATTTCTATAGTTACCGTATCTCCAGGATTGATTGGAGGAGTTTTACCTGAAGTACCCGTCCAAAGCATATCCCCTGGAAGTAGTGTCGCATATTTACTGATAAAACTTATAGATTTTGCAGTTGAAAATAACATTTCAGATGAATGACAATTTTGTCCCTCTACTCCATTTACTAAACCTCTTATAGCAACATTTTGAGGATCAATATCAGTTACGATATGTGGACCTAAAGGACCAAAAGTATCTGCAGATTTTGCTCTCCACCATTGATTATCAGCATCATCTCCACCTTGCCATTCTCTTGCAGAAACATCATTTCCACAGGTATATCCAAAAACATAGTCTAATGCTTCTTCTTCAGAAACATTTTTAGTAACTTTTCCAATTATTGCAACTAGTTCTGACTCACAGGCCACTAATCCTGCCTCTGGATGAATTTTAATTGCATCTCCAGGGCCTATAAGAGCAGTAGATGTTTTATAAAAAGGTTCTGGTCTAGTTGGAGCTCCTCTTTCACCTAAATGTGATCCATAATTAAGCGCTAAACATAAACTTTTTGAAGGGTTTGGGTTAGGGCAAAGAATCTTTACATCAGATTCATTAAAACTTTTACCAGTTTTATCATAAGAACCTAAAATAGGGTTATTATCAATTTGAATAACCTCACCATTATCGATTATTCCATAAGATATTTCATTAGAAACTTCAAATCTTGCAAACTTCATAGCTTTTCTCCATTAAATCATTTAAATTAATTTTGTTATACATATAGTTGTTACTAGTTTAGTCTACAATTGAATAAGGTCAATAAATAAAAAATATTTTTATGGATAAATCATACATAACTATCAAAGACTTATCTAAAAAGTTTAATGAAAATAAAATAATAGATAACCTTTCAATTGAAATTGATAAGGGAGATTTAGTAAAAATATCTGGGAGAAATGGAAGCGGGAAAACTACCTTTCTTAAAATTCTTTCTCAACTTTATACTTTTGATGAAGGAAATATTTTTATTAAAGGACAGCCAATTAATAAAAATTCATACTTAAAATCTATTATTTCTTACTGTTCAAGTGACTCTATTTTTTATAAAGATTTGAGTGTAAAAAATAATATTATTTTTTATTTCAATATTTTGGGAGAATCTAATCCCAAGGATTTTTATGAAAAAAATAATAATTTTTTAGAAATAAACACTTTCGAAGAAAAATTTCCTGAAGAATTATCAAATGGCCAAAAAAAAAGAATGAATTTATTTCGAACATTGATTCCTTCTTTTGAAATATATCTTCTTGATGAGCCTGAATTGGGTTTAGATTCTGATTCTCTAGAAATATTAAATCAAAAATTAGTCAAAATTAATAATTTAGAGAAAACTATTTTTTTCTCAACACATAATCTGAGTTCTTTAGATATTTATAATAACTTCAAAAAAGAAATCTTATTATGAGAAATTTCTTAAACATATTACAAATCATTAAGATAATCGTGTTGAAAGATTTTGTTGAAGAAATAAAATCGAAGGAAATCCTTATTTCTATTATTTCCTATTCAACTTTAGTTTTAGTAGTTGTGGCTACAACTTCTTATATTAACAATTCAATTGAAATTTTTTCAACGATTTTTTGGATATCCTTAAGTTTCTCTGTAATACTAGGAATTAATAAATCTATGAGTAAAGAATTTGAAAATAACGGATTAGAAATGCTGTTAACTTCTCCAATAGGATTTGAAATTGTAATAATGTCAAAAGCAATCACAAATTTCATACTTATTTCAATTTCAAGTGCAATTATTCTGTTATTCAACAACATAATCTTAAATTATGATCTATATGATTTAGAATTTATTTTTTTAGTTCTGATAGTAAATTTTGGATTTAGTATTATAGGAACCATTACTTACTTATTGTTTTCAAAAGCTAGAGGAAAAGAGATACTTTCTCCCTTGCTATTCATACCATTGGTATCCCCTCTTCTTATGGGAGGATCGCTTACATCTGTTCAAATAATGAATAATAATTTAGAAGGTTATGCTTGGTATGGTTTAATTATTGCTTATGACATTATTTTTCTATTAATTGGCGTATTTATTTCTAATTTAATTTTCCAAGAATAGTTACAATTAAAATATATATAAAAAAAATTATGTTTAGCAAATTATTTACTCTAATAACTTTCTTAGTTTTTATTTTCATGCTTTGGATGGTTTTTTGGTGGATTCCGATAGATATTTCACAAGGACCAGTAGCAAAGACTGTTTTTATACATGTACCCTTAGCATGGTGTTCAATGGTCGCAATAGTATTAGTTGCAATTTCATCAATTTATTATTTGTTTAATAAAAAGTTGTTTTGGGATAATTTAGCTCAGTCTACAGCTGAAGTTGGTGTTCTATTTGGATCCCTAGCCTTAATAACGGGAATTATATGGGCCAAACCAATTTGGGGAGTATGGTGGACAGGAGAAGCAAAACTTACTACTACCTTGATACTAATTCTAATTTACGCAGCTTACATATTATTTAGATCACTTTATACAAATAGTATGCAGATGAAAAAAATTGCCGCCATTATCGCTGTTATTGGAGCAATCGATAGTCCTATAATTTATTTTGCTGCAAATCTTTGGCAAGAGGCTCACCCTGTAACTGTTATAGGACCTTTGGCGAGAGAAGACTCATCTTTTGGAGCAGATTATGGAATCACACTCCTTGTTTCAGTTATAGCATTTACTATGTTATTTGTTATTCTTACAAGGTTGAGACTCAAGATTTTAAGTTTGGAACAGTAAAAAAATAAGGAATAGAAATGAATAAAATCAAATATTTAATAATTATTTTTCTAGCTGGAATAATTCCTATGAATTATTCTGTAATAGAAGCTCAGCAAAATGAAAACATTGTAAATGGTTTCATAGAGAGCTTAGAATTAGTTGAGAATCAAATAAATATTTCAGTAATTGATAATTTTGGAAATAGATTTAACTTAAATATAGTTAACTCAACTGAAATAGGATTAGAAACTCAATCAGGTGAAAGATGGGTCGGAAACATAAAAGAAGATCCAAATTATGTCCTTGAACTTCTTAATGAAGCTCAACATAGCTTAGAACCTGTAACTTTAACTCATAATGGTGCAGATATAATAACTTTGGTAAGTTATGAATCATCAAACATAAAGAATAATTTAGGATATCTAGCAGCAAGTTTTATTTTTCTTTCAATACTATTTTTTGGTTATATATTTATAATTAATAATAAGTTACAAATTTTATCTAAAAAGAAGTAATTTATGAAAAATGAATCTTCCAAAAGAATAGTAGAGGTAAAAAATAAAAAGTTCACTTTTGGAGCAATTATAATAATTGTAATGTCTTCTTTATTATTCTTTGGTTTTCAAGCTTTTTCTGAAGCAACTTACAAATATTACTCAGTTTACGAGGTTAAGAATACTGATATCAATACCAATACTCAAATAGGATTAAAAGCAGTACTTGTTCCAAATACATATGTAAGATCAGCAGATGGCTTATCTGCGTCATTTAATGTTCAAGATAAGGATAATGAGAATAACGTTAAAGTAAGCTATTCTGGAGAAATTGGAAGCGTATTTTTCAATGAATACTCTGAACTAATTATGCAGGGATATTTCGATAAAAAGGACACATTTGTAGCCACAAATCTATCTGTAAGATGTCCTTCAAAGTATATGACTGAAGAAGACTATAGCTAAATCGAATAGCTACTTAGAATATCTTGTGGATTTTTAGATTTTTCTTTGATTATCTTATTCTGCAATTCAGTAATTGTTGGTGGCTCTTTTTTGTATATAAGTCCTAATGGAACCCCTCCTTTACTTAATAAGCTAACTGCAGCATTATAATCTGAAGGATCATGATCTTCTTCAACAATAAAAGCAGTTCCAGGAATCCCCTCTCTTCTATTACCCTTTAGAATGTCATATGTGTCATTATATGTAGTACAAGGTGATTGTACGTGAATAATTGACATTCCAGGATGTTTCATACCCTCAACAATAAAATTGGCTAAAACCTTAGGTTTACTTGAATAGTGAGAAGCAATGTAGCTCACGCCGTAAGTCAAATATAATTCAAGTGGTTTCATCTGAGTTTCCATCTTACCAAATGGAGTTGAAGTAGTAATTTGACCAGTCGTAGATGTAGGGGAACTTTGACCTTTAGTAAGTCCATAAACTCCATTATCCATAATGATACAAGTCATATTAGGGTTTCTTGATGCAGCAGGTCCAATATGCTCTCCACCTATTGACAAAAAGTCTCCATCTCCGGCAACAATTATTGTATTCAAGTCAGGTCTTGATGTAGACACTCCAAAAGCTATAGGTAGTGTTCTTCCATGTATACCATGAATACCAAAAGGCTGTTCACCATCCATCATATGAACCATATTACCTGAGCAGCCAATACCAGCTACAATAACATTTGAAGTTCTAGGTATTTCAAATTCTTCAGTGTATGTGTCTATTGCTTGCTCAAGTGCTCTCTTAACACCAAAATCTCCACAACCTGGACACCACTTAAAATCGTACTCTGGGTTTCTATCGCTCAAGATTAATCTCCTATTTCTTTTATTTTATCTGAAATTTTATTAGCAAGTTCAGTAGGTTTGAATGGCAGACCTGTAAATTGCGTTACAGAAACTGCATTAATCCCTTCCATTCGTAATATTGATGACCATTGACCTTGGTAGTTTAACTCAGGGACAATAACTAATTTTTTTCTTTTTAATTCTTCTTTAATATCTTCAGGCAATGGGTTCAATGCTACAGAATATATCCATCCTAAGTTTTTATCTTTTTCAATAAGTTGTTGATAAGCCTCTCTTGCAACTCCTTTACTTGAGCCCCAAGGCATTATTGCGATTTCAGAATCAGGATTTTCGATTTCAAAAGGAGCATCGTTCAATAATCCCAATTTAGCAAATCTTCGTTCAGTTAGTCTAATATGGTGTTTAGGAAGATGTGTTGTATCTCCAATTTCATCATGTTCTGAACCATTTGCAACATATGCTACTTCACCACCAGGGATTGGCATTGGAGATAATTTTCCATTCCAAGACTCGTATCTTTTATAGCCGTTAGAACCAGTATCAGAATTTCTTCTCTCATCAACTACTTTTGACAAGTCAGGCTTTTTTATATTTTCAGATCTTTCAGCAAGACTAAATTCTCCCATTACCATCACAGGTCCTTGATATCTTTCAGCCCAATTGACTGATAATTCTCCAACATAAAAACATTCCTCTACTGAACCTGGCGCTAGAACAGGCAATCTTACATCGCCGTGAGCAGGAAACATACAGGCAAATAAGTCTGATTGTTCAGATTTAGTAGGAAGACCTGTTGCAGGACCTCCTCTTTGTATATCAACTACTACACAAGGAATCTCAGCCATCCACGCTAATCCCAATCCTTCAGACATCAGAGCAATTCCTGGTCCGGCAGTAGCTGTCATAGCTTTTTTACCTGAAAATCCTGCTCCCACAATGTTGTTAATTGCTTCAATTTCTGAAGCAACTTGAAAAACAAATTTACCTTCGTTAATCAAATTCTGTTCCATCCATATTAATATTGTAGTTGCTGGAGAAATAGGATATCCATAATAGCTATCTAAGCCAGCAGAAACTGCTCCAAGTGATAAGGCTGCATTACCAGTAATCATTATTTGTTCATAATCCGGAGCATTAGGGTCATCTAATGAACCAACACTAAAACCACTTTTTTTTGCAACTTCTGTTCCAAGTCCAAGTGCTACGATGTTGGATTTAATTATTTCATCATCTCCTGCTCTTCCTCTAGTAAATCGTTCTTTTACAAAATTCTCAATACTTTCAAGTTTGAAATCAATTAAGGTGGCCACAGCACCTAGAATAACCATATTTGCTGCTCTAGTATTTCCTGATTCTTTTGCTAATTCATCTGCATTAATACCAAAATAGTTCCCGTCTCCTGATGGTATACAATCTTGAGCATTATAAATACAAACTCCATTTTCACTTAGATCATCAATATGATTATCGAATGCATATTGGTTCAAGACAACTAAAACATCGACTGCGTCACCATTAGACAAAACTGGAGTTGTAGATATTCTTACCTGAGATGAAGCAGGTCCACCCATAATTTGAGAAGGGAATGTTGAAAAAGTCTGACAATAGAAGCCAGCTCCTGTTGCAGCTCTAGCCATTGCATCGGCTGATGTGACAAGTCCTTGCCCACCTTCACCTGCAAATCTTATAACAAAATCCTTAGATTTAACTTTTTGAACCATAATGATTTATAAAAATCTTACAATATTCAAGATTAGATTACTTATTAAATAAATTTAAAAATGTAGCCTTTTTGATCATATTGTATAAAAAGCATAATATCAATTATTTATATATAAGTTTATTTGAATATTATAGTAATAATATAAAGCATTAAATATTTAGTATGAATAAACTAGTCAACATATGGTCTTCAGGTGGGGTTATTATTTTTGAAGAAAAGGTAGCAATTTGTCACAGAAAAAAAGAAAATCTATTCTGCCTTCCTAAAGGTACACCCGAAGACGATGAAAATATTGAACAAACAGCCATAAGAGAAGTTACGGAAGAGACAGGAATAATTCCAAAAATAATTAATAAAATTGGAGAAGTTCAGTACACAATAAAAAAAGAAACAAGTACAACAAAATACAAAAAAGACGTAGAATATAATAAAATAGTTTATTACTATTTGATGGAAAAAATAGGTGGTGACTTAGAATATCATGACCATGAATTTGATTCAGTTTTATGGATGTCCCTCAATGAAGCTAAAGAAAAATTAACTTATCAAAATGAACTCTCGATCGTGGAAAAGGCTTTTCATGCCAAAAATTAACACAAAACCTGCAAAACTAATTTCTATTACAGGTGATAAGACTGTACTAAGACCAAAACAAAAAAAAGATATTGAAAATGACTTTAAGTGGAGAACTGATATAGAGTTATCAGAATTAGACGCTACACTGCCAATAAATCTATCTTATGAACAATTTGAACGAATTTCAATAAATGACCTACATAAATCTTCTCCATGGTCAGAAAAGTTTTCAATAGACAACCTTAATGAAGAACATATTGGAAATTGTATGTTTTATGACATAAATCGTTGGGAAAAATCATGTGAATTCGGGATTATGATAGGAAATAAAGCTTTTTGGAACTCTGGGTACGGTACAGATGCAGCAAAAAACTTACTTTTTTATATATTTAATTACACTGACATAAATGAAGTTTATTTACATACGCTACTAAAAAATAATAGAGCGCAAAAATCATTCAGTAAAGCAGGGTTTGAGAACCCAAAAGAAGTAAAAAAAGGCAAATACGAATTTATAAGAATGTCCACTCTGAAAGAAGAATGGACAAACAAATTTAATGATATCGAATTAAAAACTACTCTTGAGGAGGAGCAGGATTAATTAGCTCAGGGCCAAAGGTTTCTGGAACAGCATTTGCTAGTTCTTCTACCGTCCATCTGCCAGCTTTTGTAATAGATCTTCTAGTTTCATATTTGTTAAATAAACTAATTCTATTACCGACAGCATGAACAATTTCTCCATTAATATGTCCAGCTGAATCTGTACATAACCAAGCTACGACTGGCGCAACATCTTCAGGGTCATAAATAAAATGATCTTCCTCAGCAGGTTTAAATGAACCTACTCTCATAGCTCGTGTAGAGTCAGGAATTGATTGAGTCATTCTTGTATTAGCTCCTGGAGAAATAGCATTTGCTGTAACTCCATATTTACCAAGTTCTTTTGCTACTACTCTAGTAAAACCAGCTATACCATCTTTTGCGGCTCCATAATTTGATTGTCCACTATAACCAATTAAACCTGAAACACTAGAAAATGTAATTATTCTTCCAGATTTTTGTTCTCTAAATATTTTTGAAGCAGGAGCAACTACAGAAAAAGTTCCAGTCAAGTGAACATCTATTACATCTTGCCATTCTTCTTTTGTCATATTAAAAATCATCCTATCTCTTAGGATTCCTGCAGGAGTTATTACTATATCTAATCTTCCAAACTCATCCATTGCCTTATCAATTATTTCTTGACCACCAGCAACTGTAGCAACTGAACTAGTCGAAGCAACTGCTCTTCCCCCTAATTCTGATATTTCTTCAACAACACTTTGTGCTGGCCCTGTATCATTTCCACTACCATCAAGACTGGCACCAACATCATTAACAACTATACTTGCACCAAGTTTAGATAATTCTAATGCAATACCTCTTCCAATACCTCTACCTGAGCCTGTTATCACTGCTACTTTACCATCTAATGGTTTGTTAGATTCATTGTTTTTTTCTCCAAACCCAAATACTAATCCTCTACCCTCCGAATCTAAATCCTCTTGCTTAAATCTTCCTTTACTCAATGGATTAAATAATGTTACCTTTCTTCTAAGTTCCATAAGATGGTCAATTGTTCCACCAGAAACGTGAAAAATTTGTGAATTTATTGGGGCTGAATAGTCACTAGCAAGATATGTAACAAATGGTGCAATATCTCTTGGATCTCTAGATGCTTTATATGGATTGTCTCGTAAAGTCTTAAATTCTTCTGGTACAGAAGCAGTCATTCTAGTATCAGCACTTGGAGCTATACTATTTGCAGTTACACCATATTTACCTAAATCTTTACCTACAACTTTTGTAAATCCAGCAATTCCAGATTTAGCAGCACCATAATTTGATTGTCCTGGATTTCCCAAAAGTCCAGATGTAGATGAAAAGGTTATTATCCTTCCAGATTTTTGAGCTCTAAATATTGGAGCAGCGTGTCTTACAACAGAAAATGTCCCCGTAAGATGAACATCAATAACATCATGCCATTCATCTTCTTTCATATTAAATATCATTCTATCTCTTAAGATACCTGCAACCGTTACAACAATATCTAATCTTCCAAAAGTATCAATTGCGTCATTTACTATTTCTTCACCAGCCTCAAAAGAAGCAACAGATAATTTATTTGCCTTAGCTTCTCCACCAGCTTTTTTTATTCCATCAACAACCTCATCAGCTAAGGAAGCATTTTCAACATTTCCATCTAATGAAAGGCCAGGGTCTACAACTAAAATTTTCGCTCCATGAGCCGCTAAATCTTCAGCGACAGCTCTACCTATCCCTTGACCAGAACCTGTAACTATAGCAACTTTTCCAGATAAAATTTGTGACATTTAATTTCCTCTTTTCTTAACTTTTTTATTTTTTAAAAGGTAATTCTACTTCCGCAAAACATGGAGTAGTTACTTTACCTTCAGCATTTTCTAAATTGACTTCTAATTCAATTATTCCTATTGAATTAATAATTTGTTTTTTTATTACTTTCCCGCTTAGTTTCAAATCTTCATAAGGAAAATCAACTCCTCTGTAAGATACATTAAATTTCTTTAGGTTACCTTCGTTTCCTGCAAAATCGACTAACAACTTAGCTAACCAGGCACTCTTTAATGCCCCATGAATAATAATACCTTTATGCCCTGCTTTTTTAGCAACATCATCATCATAATGGAATTCATTAAAATCTAATGATGCACCAGCGTACATAACTAACTGTTTTCTATCAATATTTTTTACAAAAGGTCCTATTGTTTGACCTACATTAATATCTTCATAATAATTTTGAGAATTTAATTCCATAACTATCCTAAAAAGGTTTTTTCTCCTTTACCATAGGTTATTGTTACAACTTCTTGAGTCGCGACTAATTCATTTTTCTGATTGGTATAAGAGATTAGGGTTACCTTAAATAACATATCTCCCATAGTTCCAGACTTTATAAAAAGATCTTTTAATTTTGAAACTACGGTTATTTTATCTCCAACAAATATATCTTTATGAAAATTATAGGATGAACCACCATCAACTAAATTTGAAAAAGGTTCAGGAAATTTTTTTTCTAATCGATTTGCCTTAAATAATCGAACGTAGGTAGGAGGAGCAATCAATCCTCCTTTTTGTTTTTTTGCAAAATTTTCATCTATATAAATAGGGTTTTCATCTTGGATAGCATCTACAAATCTCTCTACAGAATGCCTCTCTACAAAGTACGATTTAGGGTCAGTTTCTAGCCCTATAAAATTTTTCATTTCATCTGTAATGATTGCCTTATTTGACATTATTTTTTCTTTCTTTTACTGAAAACAAATATAAAAGAAGTAACTGATGATGACAATAGTAAAGCAGCGCTAAACAAATAAATAAAAGCATAATTACCCACTAAAGCAAACATACCAATTTGAAAATAAAATAATAGAATTGCACCAATTAATAAAGTTATAGGCAAGTATACTTGTGAAACATTTTTTCGTCTGCTTGAGTATAAACAAACCAATCCAATAAGAAATGGTACAAATAAAGGAAAAATTACAGTTGAAGAATGAATTTCTATAAGAGATTTTCCATCTTCAAAGTTAACAAATAATAAGATAATGCCAGCGACAAAACTACCTAAAATAGAAAGGTAAATCAATAATTTTATTCTACCAATTTCACTAGATTCCATAATAATCCTCAGGTGAAGATTCTTCAGTTGATTTAGTGATTTTTATAGGAGCTTTATTTTTCATAATTTTTTTCATACCAGTAGGTTCTTCAAATTTCACAGTTAATTCAATATCCATAAAAAGTGGCTTGTATGAAATTAATATACCCTCACCAAATGATTTATGTGATACTTTATCTCCTTCATTTATATTTATTTCTGGTTGATCAATATTATCACTAAATTCATCTTCAGTTATTGTATTTTGCTTAATGTAATTACTCTTCCAATGTGTTTTATTGTGAGAAAAGTTTCTTCCAGAATTAGTTAATATTACATCTTTTGGAATCTCTTCAAGAAATCTAGATTTTATTGCATTTCCATAAACACCTTGAAATCTTCTTCTACTTGATGCAGAAAGATAAAGCTCATTTTTTGCCCTAGTGATTCCAACGTAACATAGCCTTCTTTCTTCTTCAATTTCATCTTCTGATTCAAGTGATCTAGAATGGGGTAGCAAACCTTCCTCCATTCCAACTATATAGACTTTTTCATACTCAAGCCCTTTTGCTTGATGAAGAGTTATTAGTGTTACTGCTTCAAAAGATTCATTCACATTATCTAAGTTAGTATTTAATGATGCTGTTTCTATAAATTCAATGAGTGATTCTTTAGGATTTTTATCGATATTAGCTGAAAATTCTTCGGCAGAAGATTTTAATTCGTTTATATTTTCTAATCTTTCAGATCCATCTTCATCATTTCTTAAGTAATCATCATACGAAGTTAAGGTAATTATTGAATTGATTAGATCAAAAGGTTCCTGGATCTCAGTTTGCTTCATAAGTTTGTTATAAATTATTATGAAATCTCTTAAGGCTTTTGTTGCTCTTTTTGATAATAATGAAAAATCTTCATTGTTTATATATTTTTTTAGATAATTAATAAAACTTAGATTTTCATCAATTTTAGAATTTCTTATTACCTGTAAGGTTTTATTACCTATTCCTCTAGGTGGGCAGTTAACAATCCTTTCAAAAGCATTGTCATCGTTTGGATTAACTAGCAGTTTACAATATGCAAGAATATCTTTGATTTCTTTTCTATCATAGAACCTTACACCTCCAACTAATCTATATTTCAAACCTAATGAATTTAAGGCTACTTCGAATACTCTACTTTGAGCGTTAACTCTATAAATAATTGCTATTTCATTAGAAGATATTCCATTTTTAATTTGTTTAGAGATTTTTGATGCTACTGATAATGATTCTTCCTCTTCATCATTGTAAAAGTTAAAGTTTATTAAACTTCCATTCTTTTTTTTAGTCCATAATTTTCTCTTAAATCTATTAGAATTATTAGAAATTATTGAATCTGCAGCATCTAAAATTTGTTGAGTAGATCTATAGCTTTCATCCAAATTTACAACTAAGCATTCTTTATATTGTTTTTGAAATTCTAATAAATTTGTAGGAACAGCATGCCTCCAGGAATAAATAGATTGATCAGGATCACCAACTACGGAGATCGATTTTTGAGAGTTTGTAAGTAAATTAGATATTTCAAATTGAAGAGGATTAGTATCTTGAAATTCATCAATTATAACTTGTTTATACCTACTAGCCCATTTTTCTCTTATATCGTCATTTTCAACTAAAATCATTTTGGTTTTCATCAATAAATCATCAAAATCACAAGCATTTGATTGATCAATAATTTCTTGATATCTCGAATAAATTCTAGACACTATTTCATCAAAATAAGATGAATTTTTATTTTTTAAATTATTGGGTGAAAACCCTTTATTTTTAGCCTTTGATATTTCAGCAGCAATTATCTTCGGATTTATTTTTCTTGGATTTAAGTCCAATTCATCAAATATATTCTTAATTATTCGAATTTGATCGGTGTCATCATAAATTGAAAAAGATTGATCTAAACCCGCAAAAAAACCTTCAATTCTCAAAAAATATGAAGAAAATCCATGGAAAGTCTTAACTAATGGAGCCATGTAATTGGGTAAAAATCTATTTGCTCTTGCCATCAATTCTTTTGCAGCTTTATTTGTAAATGTAACTGCAAGTATTTGATTTGGATTGATTTGAAAATTATTCACTATCCATGGAATTCTATGAGCCATAACTCTAGTTTTTCCTGAACCTGGGCCAGCTATAACCAAAAGAGGTTTTAAGTCATGTGTTACAGCTTTACTTTGATTTTCTGATAAACCCTCTAAGATTTTTTCGTTTAGATCATCCATCCTAAACTACTTAGTTATAGGTGCAGAAAATACATCAAATAATTCGTCAAAGTTTATATTTTCATTCAGAAGTTTATTGGAATGCATAATCTTATCATTATGATCAAAAGAATAATCTTCAAAGGAATCAGAAAGTTTTCCAATAGATTCTTCAGTATTTTCTTCAACAATCACAACTGGAATTTTCAACTTTTTTGCCTCATAAATAACATACTCTACAGGTGTTATATTATTAGTAGCTATAAGTACATTTAAAGTGCCTGATTGAAGAGCAGAAAGTTGTACATCAGGTCTATCTCCTCTTACAACTAAAGCTACATTTTTTCTTGTTGAAAAATACTCTGGACCCCAATCTAAGACAAAACCACCAATCAGATAGTTTTCAATAATTTTATCTGTATTTTGTTCTCCAATGATATTCGAGGTGGTCAATGACTTTGAAATAGCATCAACAGTTTTAGTCATGAAAAATCTTTGTTCCTCTAATATTGCAATAATTTTTTTATTACTTTCATTATCATTAGAAAGATTTTTCTTATATTTCTTTACTCCATTTACAATAAAGCCAACTAGGCGATCATTAAATAATTTTTCTATATTTACAAAATTATCATCATTTTTTTCGATAAAAATAACTTTAGCATCAAATTTATCTAATACTTTCTTTTGTGCGGTTAAATCATTTTCATTCAATTCAATAAAAACTAAATCGGAATTAGAATGAGATGAATTTTTATTATTTATATCTAATAATTCATTGATTTTTTTGTGCTCAACTATCTCATCTTGCTCTAATTCACCAACATAGGTTTTAATACCTCTATCAAGAGACTCTTTAACTATTCCAGATAAAATAGCTGTTTTACCACTATCTTTTTCTGATGATGAAATACAAATTACTGGCATAATATATAAATAATAATGAATAATTAGGTCAATTTACACGTTTTTTGTCATTCATTATTGAATTTTTTTGTTAAAAATTAAAGTTAAGCTTTTCTATTAAGTGCCTGGGTAGCTCAGGGGTAGAGCACTGCGCTGAAAACGCAGGTGTCGACAGTTCGAATCTGTCCCTAGGCACCACTTAATTAAAGTTTAAGTTTGTGTAAGTAATTAAAATTATATATATTAGCTTTAATAATGATTACTAATGTAGAGAAAAAAAGTTTGATAGCTCATCTAATGCGAAGAGCTGGATTTGGATGTAATTTTGATCAAATTGAAGAGTTATCTCTTTTAGATTATGACGATATAGTAGATCAACTTCTAAACCCTGATTTTAGTCTCCCTGAAGACCAAGATTTATTAGAAAGATATTTTATAGCTTCAGTAGAAGCTAGAACAGCTAGACATGCAGACCCTCAATGGACTTGGAGATTAGCTAAATCTAAAAAACAACTTGAAGAAAAAATTTCTCTTTTTTGGCATGGGCTTTTAGCTGTAGGTGGAATAAAGTTGGATCATGGGCTTGCTATGCTTGAGGAAATAGATCTTTTTAGAAAACATGGTCTAGATAAATTTAAGACACTTTTACTCAAAATTTCGCAAGATCCTGGCATGATGTATTGGCTAGATAACCAAAATAGTCATAAAGGTGCCCCAAATGAAAATTATGGCCGAGAATTATTAGAGTTATTCTCAATGGGAATAGATGAAAATGGTGATGGCGCTTATTCAGAAAATGATGTCAAATCTGCCGCTAAAGCTTTTACAGGTTGGGCATCTAAACCAACACCTCCTCCATTTTTTTTAGGTCCGTTCCCTATGGAATTTAATTTTGATGAAAATGATCATGATAATTCTGAGAAGGAATTTTTAGGAGAAAAAGGAAATTTTAACGGAGAAGATATTGTTGAACTTGTATCTAAACATCCCTCGACAGCAAAATTTATTTGTATGAGGCTTTATCTATACTTTGTCTCTGAGGAAGAAAATTGGGATGAAATCAATAAACTTTCTGATGTTTATTTGACTTCAGATGGAGATATTAAGAAAGTTTTAGAAAATATTTTCAAATCTGATCACTTTAAATCTAGAGAAATAATGTTTAAAAAAGTAAAAAGTCCTTCTGATCTTGTTTTTGGTGTAACAAGGCTAGTTGATAGATTTGAAATACCTGAGCTTGATTCTGCTGAATTAGCAACAAACACATTACTAATGGGACAGTTTCTATTAAATCCTCCAAGTGTTGAAGGTTGGCACGAGGGAGAGGAATGGATAGATAGTGGCTCCTTAATTGAAAGAATAAATTATGCTTCAGATGAGATTTCAAATAAATCTTCTAATGGCGTAAAAAGAATTATTGAGATCATAAAATCAAAAAAAATTGGTTCAGATGAAGAATTTATTAATGTTTGCTTAGAAGCGCTAGGTTATATTGAGCTTTCAGACAGATCTTACAAAATTATTTCAGAGCACTTAAAAATAAATAATTATGAAAATAACGAGGATAAAATAACAGATATATTAAGAATCATTGTTTCAACTCCTGATTTTCAATATTGCTAAGGGGAAATATGAAAAAAGAAAAAAATTTAGTAGTAATTCAACTAAGTGGCGGTAACGATTATCTTAATACGATTGTGCCTTATGAATCAGGTTTGTATTATGACTACAGGCCAAATATGGGATTAAAAAATGAGTCTATTTTACCCATTGATAATAAGATTGCATTTAACTCAAATATGGATGTTCTTAAAAAGCAATTTGATAATGATAATCTTGCAATTATGATGGGTATTGGATACCCAGAACCTAATCGGTCACATTTTAGATCTATGGATATATGGCACACTGCAGAGCCTTTTGAAAGTAGTTCTGTTGGATGGCTAGGCAAAACTGTAAAGAATATAGATCCTAAAGGTGATAATCCCATAACAGCAGTAAACTTTGGTAAAGGCTTGCCTAGAGCTTTAGCTTGTCCTGGAGTTTCTGTTGCATCTGTTGGAGCATTAGAATCATATGGATTATTCACTGGAGTTTCAGGATCACAAAATAGAGAAATATTACTTGATACAGTTGATAGAATTTATCAACCTATGAATCCTGATGGAATACCTTCATTAAGACTTTTACAAACAGGTAGAGGAGCTCTTGATGGAGCAGATTTATTAGCAGAAGCACCTAACGCTTATAAATCAAGCATAGAATATCCAGAAGATAATCCAATTGCCCAATCTCTTAAAGGAATTGCTCAAGTTGCTAGTGCAAGATTAGGAACAAGAATTTTCTATGCACAGCATGGTAGTTTTGATACTCATACTGATGAATTAAAAAATCATTCTTTATTATGGCAACAATTATCAGTTGCTATAGATTGCTTTCAAAAAGACCTTAAAGAACAATTATTAGAAGAAGAAACTGTAATCTGGATATTTTCTGAATTTGGAAGAAGAATAGCTGATAATGGAACGGGAACTGACCATGGATCAGGAGGAGTAGCTTTTTTACTTGGTAAATCAGTAGAAGGTGGTTTATACGGTGATTATCCAAATCTTGAACCATCTGCTCAACTAGAAGGAGATATTCATTACAACACAGATTTTAGAAGTCTGTACTCCACTATTTTAGAGGATGTACTAGGAGTTGAAGCATCAAGTGTTCTTAATGAGAAATTCAATAAACTTGATATAGTAAAAAACTAATATGATTACTTCAACAAATGAATACAGTCATACAATAGGAATTGCATCTTTTGAAGGCAGAGGATTCATGAACCCAATTGATGTAGTGTTTAATAATAATCTTCTATATGTTCTTAGTAGATCTAATGCTTCTAATAAAAATAATAGAGTAAGTGCCCTCACATTAGATTCGGATCATAAGTTTGAATTTGCAAATTGGGGTCAAGATTCAGGACAGTCTATACTACCTACTGCAATTGCAATTGATAAGGAAGATAACTTTATTCTTTCAGATGAACATCTTAATAGGATATCTATATTTGATCTCGAAGGTAATTTTATAAAGCATTGGGGTGAGTTTGGGAATAAACCAGGGCAGCTTAATAGACCTTCAGGTATATCTGTAGATTCTGAGAATAATATCTTAATTGTTGATCACCTCAATTCAAGAATTCAGAAATTTGATAATAACGGTAAATTCATAAGTTCCTTTGGGAAATATGGTAATGATGAAAGTGAATTTAATTATCCATGGGGCATAGATACAGATAAAGATCAAAATATCTATGTTGCAGATTGGAGAAATAACAGAATACAAATGTTTAGTTCTGAAGGAGATTATCTATCATCCATAGAAAAGTATGAAGATAAAAAGTTAAATAAACCTTCTTCAGTTCACATTAATTCAAAAGGAATTATATTTGTTACTAATTGGGCAGATGATTCAGTAGTGATATATGATGCTAATCATAAATTTATTACTAAATTAATAGGAGATGCTACTATCTCAAAATGGTGCCAAGAATTTCTCGATGTTAATCCTGAACAATCTAGTTGGCGAGAAAATGCTGGGCTCTTTGAAAAAGAAAAAAGATTTTGGAGACCTCAAAATATTCACTCAAATGATGATTTAGTTTTTATCACAGATTCATGTAGACATAGAATTCAAATTTATAAGAATCTATTCTAAATTTTTTGTAGTTCAGCTTTTACCTTTTCTGCATGACCTTTAGCTTTTACATTTGTCCATTTCTTTATAAGAACCCCATCTTTATCTATAAGAAAAGTTGATCTAATTATTCCCATTGATACTTTTCCATACATATTTTTTTCTCCCCATACTCCATAGTCATTTATCATTTTTTTATCCGTGTCACAAAGCAAAGTAAATGGTAAAGAGTGGTTACCTATAAATTTCTTATGAGATGCTTCATCATCAGGGCTTATTCCATAAATTTCACAATCCATTTGATTAAATTCAGCATAAATATCTCTGAATTCACAAGCCTCAACTGTACATCCTGGAGTCTCGTCCTTAGGATAGAAATATAAAACAGCAGGTTTACCTGACAAAGTATCTAAAGAAATTGTCTTGTTATTTTGATCTATTAATTTGAAATCTGGAACTTTTGATCCCTCTGATAATGCCATACTTTTCTCCTAAAATGAAATTTTATCTATTAGTCATTATATGGAAATTCTTATAATTTCAAAGTATTGCCACTCAATAAATGGAGATGAAGATGCATAACTGTTTGCCCCCCACCTTCTTCCACGTTTGTTAATATTTGGTAACCAGATTTTTCAATATTTAGTTCTTTAGCTAGATTTTTACAAACAATGAATAAATGTCCTAAAATATTTTTATCTTCTTTTTCCACAACATTAATATTTTTTATAGGTTTTTTAGGAATTACTAAAATATGAATTTCAGATTTTGGATTTATATCATTAATTGCTATACATAAATCATCTTCATAGCGTATTTCAGCAGGAATTTCTTTATTAATTATTTTGGTAAAAATAGAATCCATTATTTTTCATTAACGGTAACTTCATATTCTTGGCCATTAATTGAAACATTAGTTTTATGGACACCGTTTAGATTTTCAGGTGAGGAAGACTTAGACTGATCTTCTTTCACATCTGCAGCATATCTAACACCTAGCTCTGCATTACCCTCTAGAAAATCTATACCCTGAGCTCCACATGTAGCTGAAATAAAAATATTTTCTTCTGATGTTTCCAGATTTTTTTCTTCAAGTAATTTTTTATTATATTCAATACCTAATTTTGGATTATCATCATTTAAATCATGCACATCTTCTTTTGTAGGTTTTAGAGATAATTGATCAGATGCAATTTTCACTAATTCAGGATCTGGTTCTGATGGTGTTTTACCAAAATACCCAAGTACCATTTTCCCATAATTTTCAGAAATTTTTGTCCATTCACCTTGAATAGTATTCATAAAAGCTTGTTGAAAATAAAATTGAGACACTGGAGTTACAGATGTTCCAAATCCTGCCTTAGAAACAACTTCTCTCATATTTTCAATAACCTTAGGAAATAAATCTAAAGTTCCGTTATCTCTCATCATTTGAGTATTTGCAGTAAGAGCTCCACCTGGCATAGGAGAGAAAGGAATAACAGGATTTACTGCAGTAGCTTCAGGAGGCATATAGTATTTTTCCATTTGCTCAATAAACATTTTTTCTACTTCTAATATTTTTTCTTCTTGAATATCCAAGGTATATTCTGTTCCACGAAGAGCTTGCCACATTGATAAAATATCTGTTTGAGATGTTCCTCCGCTTACTGGAGCCATCGCTAAGTCTATCATATCTGCTCCACCCTCAATTGCTGCCATATTACTTGATATAGCCATCCCTGCTGTGTCGTGGGTATGAAATTGTATCATCGTACCTTCAGGTAATAGTTTTCTAGCATTTTTTACTGATTCATAAACAATCGATGGAGGGGTGGTTCCAGAAGCATCCTTAAATGCTAAGCTATCAAAAGGAATATCAGCTTTTAAGATTTCTTTGATCTTGTCAGTATAAAAATCAGAAGAATGAAAATATTTCTCATTTAGACTAGGAGGTAATCCCATCAAAGCGATTACAATTTGATGGTTTAAGCCAGCATTAGTTATGCACTCACCTGAATAAGATAAATTTCTTATATCCATTAATGCATCAAAATTTCTTATGGTAGTGATCCCATGTTTTTTGAAAAGTTTTGCATGAAGATTTATTATATCTCTTGATTGAGATTCTAATCCAACAACATTTGCTCCTCTTGCTAAAGTTTGAAGATTAATATCTTTACCAACTATTTCTCTAGATTTATCCATCATATCGAAAGCATCTTCTTGACAATAGAAATAAAGACTTTGAAACCTTGCTCCTCCTCCAATTTCAAAATTATCATTTCCTGCTTCCAAAGCAGCACTTAATATTGGGGTAAAATCTTCTGTCTTAACTCTTGCTCCATAACATGATTGAAAACCATCTCGGAACGAGGTATCCATAAAATTAATTTTTTTCATAATGGCAATTATAAGATAAATAAAAAAAAAATTACTAAAAAATATATTTATTTAAGAGTTTTATATTTAATTATATAAATACTGGGAGAACTAAAATTAGATATAATAAAATTCAAGATTGAAAATAAGCGGAAGTGGCTCAGTGGTAGAGCATCTCCTTGCCAAGGAGAAGGTCGCGAGTTCGAATCTCGTCTTCCGCTCCAAATCTTTTCAAAAAAATTTAGATATGAACGAATTTCTTAATCAATTAGATGATAATCTAAGACAGTTTTTGTCCCTAGGTAGCAATGCACTAGATGCATCAAGAGATATAACAAAAGATATAAATTTTGCTAGTAGCGAGCTAAAAAAAGATGGTAGTTTACTTACAAAGTATGATCTATTAGTAGAAGAAAAAATTTTTGAAATCCTGAAAGATTCTAACGCAGATATAGTAACTGAAGAAGTATTAGAGAAAAAAGAAAATAAAGATTTCTGTTGGTATGTGGATCCTATAGATGGGACTACTTCTTTCTCAAGAGGTATACCTTTATTTGGCACAATAATTGGACTAACGTATAAAAGTGTTCCTATTATGGGATTCATTGATCTTCCAAAATTAAATGAAAGATATATTTCTGTAGAAAAAATGGGATGTTTTAAGAATGAAGAATTAGTTAAAGCATCAGAATGTAGTAATTTTAATGAGGCAATAATTTCATATGGTTCGCCTCAAAGATTTGTTAAAGAAAATTTAATTGATCAACTTAGAAAAATTGACGATTTAGCATGGGACTCAAGAGGGTATTCAGACTGTTTTGGATATTCTCTAGTATTTAATGGATCCATAGATCTATTTATTGAAGCAGATTTAAATCCATGGGAAACAATTGCACTTGAAAATTTATCCATCGAATCTGGCGCTAGTTATGCAGAAATTCCATCAATTAATGGTAAGAAAAATATAATTTTTGGATCTAAAAATCTAATAAATGAAGCCACAGAAATTTTTGGTGGAGACTGGAAAATAAAATAAATACCAAAAATGTAGGTACATTTACTGCCTTAAAAAATAAGAATTATAGAATTTTCTGGTTTGGCTCACTTGCTTCTATTTCAGCAACTCAACTTGTAACAATATATAGCGGTAAACTGGTGTTTGATATAAGTGGATCAGAGTTTTTACTTGGACTGGTTGCTAGTATTTTTGGTATAGGTACAATAATTCTTAATTTTGTAGGAGGTGTTATAGCAGATAGATTCGAGAAAAAGATTTTATTAATAATTACATCTTTAGCAATGGCTATTACATTACTGATTTTAGCTCTAGTTGATGCTTTTGATTATGAAACAGTAGCAATAATTATTACAATATGCAGCATTCTTGGATTTATAACAGGGATTGATTGGCCACTTAGAGTATCTATTTTTATAGATTTTATTGATGATAAAAGTCATATAGTAAGTGCAGTTGCTCTTAATTCTTTACTATGGCAAGGAATGAGAATTTTGGCCCCTGGTTTAGGTGGATTTATAATTGCATATTATGGAACTCCAATAATTTTTTTCATGAGTTCTGCTGGTTTTTTGATCATGGCAATCGCTTTGATGATTATAAGATACAAACCATCAACATCCAAGCCAAAAATTAAAAAATCTTTTCTGAATGAAACCATGGAAGGGATATATTTTATAGCTGAAGATAAAGTATTCAGGGTTATTATAATAATAAGTTATTTGACTATGGGATTTGCTATGTCGTATCTTCAGCTAATTCCCTCCTTAACTGATATGTATAAAAATACTTCTTATGGAAATATTTCTTCACAAGTAATGGGGATTTTGTTATCAGTGGGAGGCATAGGAGCAGTAACTGGAAATATTATAACTTCAAGAATAAAGAATAAAATCAATCTAGGGAAAATCACTTTAGGTATGAATGTAATTTCTGTAATTTTAGTTTTTTTCTTTGGATTATCGAACTTATTAACATCGAATGAATATATTTATGATAATCCTTGGATTTCATTAAATTTATCACTATCAATTATATTTATTTTCTTTGCAGGTATATCAAATGCTATTTTTATAGTTTGCTCAATAACAATATTACAAATGAAAGTTCCTGAAAATCTGAGAGGAAGAGTAATGGGCATTCATACAATAACCTTCAGTATGTTAACTGCAGGAGCTTTAGTCTTAGGAATTGTTGCCGAATTTCTGTCGTCAAGTATATCTATAATGATTTTTTCAGGTGCATTAATTATATTTAACTCAATTATTTATATTAAAAATCCAATTATCAAATCTATAAATTAACAATTTATGTAGGGGATCATAAAAGAAAATCTTGATCTATTTCTTGAAAATAAATAATAAGAAAAGTTATATAAAAAATATAAAATCTTAATTTTAAGAAAAAATTTAGATAACTTTGAAATTTTCCCTCCACATTTAGAAAAAATCTTCAAAATAGCAATAGCTCCAAAAAATAATTCATCATCATTACATACTATTTTTTTAGGGGGTATTGATAAATCTATATCAATACCTGAATCTAAGATAGATTTTTCATCATTAGGTAGAAATTCCCAATAAGAAGATCTTTTTTCAGCCCAATTTTTGAAACATGTACAAATTTTACAATTATGGTCATAGAATACAATTTTTTTCATAATCAGGCTTTTCTTATTATTTAGGTATTATGATGTGAAATTCGGTACCAACATCTTTTAGACTTAAGACTTCTATATCCCATCCGTGTGATAAACATAATTGTTTTGTAATTGCTAAACCTAATCCAGAACCATCAATCTCTCTGCTACGATTATCATCTACTTTATAAAATCTTTCAAAAATTCTATCTAACTTATCCTCAGAAATACCTGGCCCATTATCTATAAATTTTATCTTATATACTTTTTCTTCTTCGATTTGATCTATAGTAATTTGATCATTTGAATTTATATATTTTATTGCATTAGAAATAATATTTGAAAAAATTTGTCTAACCCTTTTTTGATCAGCTTCTAGAATTAAAGGCTGGTTAAATTTATTTATTACTTCAATATTTTTATTTTTTGCTGATTCATAAAAAGAATCAACTGCATAATTAATATCCTCCTTGATATCAATTGCTTTTTTATTTAGGGATAATTCTCCAGATTCTGCGGTAGCTATAAGACTTAGATCTTCAACCAAATTTGTCATTAGAATAATTTGATTATTAATTTGTTCAAATTTTTCTTTAGTAGGTTTTATTTTTTCATCCAAAATTCCTTCAATATTGATCCTCAAAACAGTTAAGGGATTTCTCAGCTCATGAGAAATGTCAGAAAATAGCTGCTCTCTCTGATTTTGAATTTCTTTCATTCTATTTGTCATAGAATTAAATGATTTTGTCAGGAGACTAAACTCAGAGTTTGAGTTACTTGATTCTACGGGTTCAAAAATTCCTTCTGCAACTTTTGATGTGGCATTAGTTAATTTCTTTATTGGATTTGCAATTTGTCGAGAAATAACAAAAGCAAAAAGTATACTAATAAAAAAGACTGCAGAAAAGGTTATTATCAAATAATCAATATACCTGTCTTCAAGTTTTAATTCTTCATTTAAAAAGACTAATGATCCAACAGTTTTAATATTCTTAACACTATCAAAAAGTTGCTGATCATAAATTGAAGATTCTCTTAATTCCGAAATCATTTGATTAGCCTGAGAATTTGATATAAAACCTAATCTTATTGCCTCATTGATTCTTCTCATATCTCTCTCAACGTTACTAATTCTTTCTTGGAAATCCTGAGAAAAATCCACGGTAATTGGGTAAACTAAATACTCTCCTGAATCTATTTTTTTCTTTAGAATATTTTTGTCTTGTTGAATGGCTTTGGGGCTAGCTATTATCCAATCAAAATTTGAGTCTATAACTCCAACTGAGTTTTTTTCTGGATCTAATCCAAGATTAGTCATTGACGTGACTAATACATTCTCCCAACCTCTATCAAATGAACCCCAAGATTTATAATACATAGCTAAAGTTTCAGAAATAGATTTTGAAATTCTCTCCCTGTAAACATTATTTCTTTCTTCAAGATTTCTTTGCCATATTTGTGTAGTTGCTATATAGCTTCCTACGAAACTTAAGAAAATAAGTATAAAAAATGAAAATATAATTTTTGATTGTAGTTTCATGAATTATCCTATAGTTGATCTATATCCCATGCTTCGTACAGTAATAATTTTTAATTTAGATTTTAAGTTTTCCAATTTTTTTCTTAAATTTTTAATATGCACATCTACGACACGATCATCTGATTCAAGATAATCGAATTTAGAATATTCTAGAAGTTGATCTCTAGAAAGCACTTGGTCAAAATTTTTCATTAAGCATTCTAGAAAATCAAATTCAGTTTTTGTAAGAGAAAGAGATTTTTTATCTATCAATACTTCTCTTTTATTAGAAAATAATTCAACATTTTCATATGAAATTACTTTATCTGAATCTTCTGAAGGATTTCTTTTTAAGATAGCCTTAATTCTTAGTAATAATTCTCTCATACTAAAAGGCTTAGTAATATAATCGTCTGCTCCGAGTTCAAGACCAAGTATTTTTTCATCAAGTGATATTTTTGCTGTTAAGAAAATTATAGGTGTGTCATATCTATTTCTAAGAATTTTTATTACTTCTAATCCATTCATTTTAGGCATCATAATGTCAAGAAGAACTAAGTCAGGTTTAAAATTTGAGAATTGTTCTATAGCTTCATCACCATCATTTACAACTAGTACGGTATAGTCCATTGCTATTAGGTACTCAGATACAGCTGATGAAATTGATCTATCATCTTCACAAATTAATATTTTTGGGTTCATAGGAATTAATTTTATGGTTTTAAATATATGAGAGCAAACAATTTCAAATCTAGGGGATAATGATTTTTTCGAATTAAGATTTGATTGCTTGCTCTCATTCGGAAGGAACTAAATATCGTTACCTTTTGGAAATTTCATTCTTTTCATTTTCTTATACTCACCAGAAAGAATAGCTTCTAATTTTGTGTCAGCTTCTTCTTGGGTTAATTTACCTTCTGAAACTGCATTATTAAGCTTTG
>Ga0208261_1000175_pt1 | contig 27041 bp, 24 predicted proteins | sample Knorr_S7_td_DCM__FD_185595 | JGI IMG/M metagenome (GOLD analysis project Ga0208261, IMG submission 185595) | Marine microbial communities from Southern Atlantic Ocean transect - Knorr_S7_td_DCM_ad_131m_LV_B (SPAdes) (version 3) | ecosystem: Environmental > Aquatic > Marine > Oceanic | place...
GGTGGTTTTGATGTTATATCGTAAACCACTCTATTAATTCCTTTTACTTCATTAATAATACGAGTACTTACATTAGCTAAGAACTCTTGTTCAAAAGGATAATAATCCGCTGTCATACCATCAAGTGAAGTCACAGCCCTTAAAGCACAAACAAAATCATATGTTCTCTCGTCTCCCATCACACCAACCGTCTGAACAGGTAAAAGTACAGCAAAAGCTTGCCAAATCTCATTATAAAGTCCGGCTTTTCTTATCTCTTCAATATAAATAGTGTCAGCTTTCCTTAAAATATCGGCTTTTTCAGAAGAAATTTCACCAGGTAAACGAATTGCAAGTCCAGGACCTGGGAATGGGTGTCTCTCAATAAAGTGACTGGGAATTCCTAGTTCTTTTCCGAGTTCTCTGACTTCATCTTTAAAAAGTTCTCGCAAAGGCTCAACTAGCTCCATATTCATTCGTTCTGGAAGCCCTCCTACATTGTGATGGCTTTTAATTGTCACAGATGGTCCGCCCGTAAAAGAAACGCTCTCAATAACATCCGGATAAAGAGTTCCTTGAGCTAAAAAATCAGCTCCGCCAATTTTATTTGCCTCTTCTTCAAAAATATCGATAAAAGAAGAACCAATAATTTTTCTTTTTTCTTCAGGATCACTTACTCCAGTCAATCTAGTTAAAAAAGTATCGCCTGCATCAACATCTATAAGAGGAATATTAAAATTTTTTCTAAAGAGATTTACCACTTCATCCGTTTCATTCTCTCGCATTAAACCGGTATCCACATAAATGCATGTCAATTGGTCTCCGATTGCTTCATGAATAAGAACAGCTGCAACAGATGAATCTACCCCTCCTGAAAGACCACAAATTACTTTTCCTTTTCCGACTTGAGTTCGTATATTCTCAATAGCAACCTTTTTAAATGAATCCATTGTCCAATTGCTCCTGCATTCAGAAATTTTATGAGTGAAATTTTTTAGTAATTTTGCACCATTTGGAGTATGAACAACTTCTGGATGAAACTGTACACCATAAAATGATCTGACTTCGTCAGAAACCGCAGCAAATGGAGCGTTTTTACTTTCTGCAATAACTTCAAATCCCTTAGGAAGGCTCGTAACTTTATCACCGTGGCTCATCCAAACAGGTTCAGTATTTCCTTTAATATCGAACCCCTCAAATAAAGGTGAAGACTTCAGGAATTTAATATTTGCTCTACCAAACTCTCTTTCATTTGATTTTTCTACTTCGCCTCCAAGCAATGAACACATGATTTGTTGTCCATAACAAATTCCTAAGATAGGAATTTTTAAATCAAATATTTTATCATCAATTGTTGGCGCATCTTGGTTGTTAACTGATGCAGGACCACCTGATAATATAATGCCTTTTGGTTTTAATTTTTTAATAGCCTCATCTGCTTTTGAAAAAGGAAAAATCTCAGAATAAATTCCACTCTCTCTTACCCTTCTTGCAATAAGCTGTGTAACTTGGCTACCAAAATCTAAAATTAAGATTGAATCGTTGTGTTGATCGCTTACCATAACAATTCTAGAACTACTCCTCTTTCTTTTTATTATTTATAAGAGATTCTAAATCTTTTACATCCATTAGAAGAGGTCCGAGTGCTTTGGCTTTTTTATAAAATCTCTCAGCAGATGGTAAATCTTCACTCAATAGGTAAATTTTACCCGCAATTGCCCAAGCCTTTGCATTTTTAGGATCAGCAACTACACTTTGTTGAATAAGAAAGATAGCAGATTCCAAATCTTTTTCTGCTATTTTAATTGCTTCCACTGCAAGATCATTAGAAAGAGATTTATTGGTTGCATTAGCTAAAAGGGGAGAGAATAAAATACCTATAAAAATTATAACCCTTATCATAGATATATTAACCTCTTGTAGGATAATTAGGCGCTTCTCGAGTTACAACTACATCGTGCGTATGACTTTCGTTTAGTGAAGCTGCTGTAATTTTAATAAAGTTAGTTTTCGTCTGGAAATCCTCTAAATTTTTACAACCTGTGTAACCCATTGATGCTCTTAAACCACCAATTAATTGATAAATTACATTATGTACTGATCCAATATAAGGAACCTGCCCTTCAATTCCTTCAGGCACAAGTTTATCTGATGCACTGAGATCAGATTGGAAATATCTATCTGCAGATCCTTCAGCCATAGCTGCAACTGATCCCATTCCTCTATAGGATTTGAATCTCCTACCTTGGTGAAGAAATACTTCGCCTGGTGTTTCATCTGTTCCAGCAAAAAGAGAGCCGATCATTGCAAGATCAGCTCCTCCAGCTAGTGCTTTGGCTAAATCTCCAGAAAACTTAATACCCCCATCAGCAATGACGGGTATTGAATGCTTTTTAGCCTCATTAACACAATCCATAATTGCCGTAAGCTGTGGCACACCAACACCTGCAATTATTCTTGTTGTACATATTGATCCTGGACCAATACCAACCTTTATACAATCTGCACCTGCTCCAATTAATGATTTTGAAGCTTCTTTAGTTGCAACATTGCCAGCAACAACCTGAACAGAATTTGATAGTTTTTTTATCCTTTCAATAATCTGTGGAACTTTAATAGAGTGACCATGTGCAGTATCCACAACAATTATATCTGTTTCGCTATCAATTAATGCTTCAGCTCTTTCAAAACCTTTATCACCAACTGTCGTTGCTGCTGCAACCCTCAACCTACCCTTTTCATCTTTTGTAGCATCGGGATGTAAATTAGATTTCTCAATATCTTTTACAGTGATTAAGCCAATACAACGATATTCGTCATCAACAACAAGCAATTTCTCTATTCGGTGTTTATGAAGTATTTCTTTTGCTTCATTTTCAGAAACATTATCTTTAACAGTAATCAAATCATTCTTAGTCATAAGTTCAGAAACTTTTTGATTTTTATTAGAGGCAAATCTAACATCTCTATTTGTCAAAATTCCTTCAAGTTTATTCGTTTTTGTGTCTGTTACAGGCACTCCTGAAATATTATTTTCTTTCATTAGAGCTAAAGCATCTTCAAGTGTAGAGTCTGGAGAAATAGTAAGTGGATTAACCACCATTCCGGATTCATATTTTTTTACTTTATTTACCTCTTTAATTTGCTGTTCAATTTCTAAGTTTCTATGTATTACACCAATTCCTCCAGCTTGCGCCATAGCAATTGCCATACTTGATTCTGTTACTGTATCCATTGCTGCTGAAGCAAGAGGAACATTAAGATCAATATTTTTTGTAATTTTTGTTTTTAAAATCGTTTCAGAAGGTAAGACGGCAGATTCTGAAGGCTCAAGTAATACATCATCAAAGGTAATAGCTTCTCGGACTTTCATGTCAACCTCCTGTTTTCAGGTTATGTTGACATCTGCTTATAACCTATACAGAAATAAGTTCAAACACTTTTGAATTTTTTTACCCTTTAAAACCTTTAGCTATTACATAATTTTCAGGAGATCCTTTTCTACTGGCATCTGGTTTGTAATGTTTTATCGTAGTAAAATTCTTTTTTAAAATATCTAGGAGCGCTTGATGTGTGCCACCTTGAAAAACTTTTGAACAGAAAGACCCTCCAGTCTTCAAAAAATTCAAAGCATAATCTGCGGCTAATTCTGCTAATTCTTGTGTTCTAATATGATCGGTTGATTTATGTCCTGTTGTATCTGAAGCCATATCGGAAAGAACCAAATCAACCTCTTTAACTACTTTACATATTCGATCAAATGATTCTTGTGATGACAAATCAAGATTAAGAATCTCAACACCAGATATTGGATCCATCTCTAACTTATCAACTGCTATCACTTTATTACCTTTAATTTGATTTACAACTTCTGACCAACTACCCGGCGCTGCTCCAAGATCTAACACCACTTGATTCGGTCTTAACAAATCAAATTTCTTATTGATCTGAATTAATTTGTAGGCTGCTCTTGATCTTCTTCCTTCAACTTTTGATTGTTTAACATAGGGGTCATTCAATTGGCGCTGTAGCCATCTAGTAGAAGATATTTTTCGTTTTTTAGCTGTTTTGACCTTTTCTTTTAATCTTTTATAGGGTTTTTGCTTTTTAATCATAATTGAATCTTATAAGTTAAATATTACTAACTAGTTAGCACATATAATAACTTTCTAGCAGAGGAAAATATGTACATTGATAATATTTCTGAATTTGGTGCACATAAACCTTCCTTGTTAGTCGGTCTAATTATTAAAATAACAAGATCATTAGGGAAAAACTGGTTTTCTAAAAGGCTTATATTTTTTTTAAGGAGAGTGGCATTAAATTTCTCTGGAGAATGCATTGATACAGAGCTATTTCAAGGTCAAACAAGACTATATACTAAAGGAAATATCTGTGAAAAAAGAGCTCTTTTTTCACCACAAATATTTGAAAGTTTTGAGAGAAATTTTATTTCAAGTTATGCAAAAGATGGTTCAATTTTTATAGATATTGGATCTAATATCGGTTTATATTCACTCTCTGTTGGAGCAAGGTATAAAGATTTTATTAATACTGAAATTCATAGTATAGAACCACACCCAAATTTATTTAAAAGACTGCAATTCAATACATCTTTAAATAAGGATTTTCCAATAAAAATTCATAATTTGGCAATTATGGATAAAAATGAGGAATTTAATTTAAAAACAAACGAAAGTAATCTTGGTCAGACGGTAATTTCTAATGAGGGACAAATAAAAGTTATAGGGAAAAACCTTAATACCTTTTTAAAAGAAGAAAACATTAATAAAATAACAGCCCTTAAAATTGATGTAGAAGGTAACGAAGAAAAGATTCTTATTCCATTTCTAAAAGAGGAGAATAAAAAACTCTTTCCTAAAATAATTATTTTAGAACGGAATGATAATTTATGGGATAGTGATTTAATTAAAGCCCTTAATAATTTTAATTACAGCATCCATAAAAAAACTAAAATGAACTACATATTAATTAATGATTAATTTTATTTATTTAATAGAAACAAATTTTATAAATGTGATAAGATTTTGATCTCAGCTAGGAATAAAGGAGAAGAATTTGTCTAAATATAATTCAATTATTGTTGATTTACCTCAAGATCAGATATCAAGAATTACTCTTAATAGACCAAAGCAAAGAAATTCTCTTTCAGCGGAATTAAGAACAGAGTTATTTCAAGTTTTAGAAAGTAATGACCTAAATAAGGAGATTAGTGTAACCATAATAAGAGGTTCTGGTGAGAGTTTCTCAGCAGGTTATGATTTAAAAAGATCAGATGATGATATTGATCCATATTATTCCGCGGGTGGCCTTGGGCACTGGCCAAGACATGTTGTTGATGGATGTTTTAAAATTTGGGATTTAGCAAAGCCAGTTATTGCACAAGTTCACGGATATTGTCTTGCTGGAGGCACAGAATTAGCTCAATCATGTGATTTAGTATATGTAGCTGATAACGCAAAGATAGGGTATCCAGTTGTTAGAAATATATCGCCTCCAGATAACCAATTTTTTCCTTGGATTGTTGGAATGAGAAAAGCTATGGAACTTATGTTAACAGGAAACTCAATGACAGGTCATGACGCAGTTGAATGTGGCTTTGCAAACCTTTCCTTTCCTGAAGAAAAACTTGAAGAAGAGGTTTTAAAAATTGCAGAAAATGTTGCTAAGGTACCCCAAGATGTTCAGCAAATTAATAAAAGAGCTGTTCATAGGCAAATGGAGATGATGGGCATTAGATCAGCTTTGAGAGCTGGTACAGAGTTACAGCAACTATCGATGCATACAAAATCTGCAAGAAATTTTTTTAAAATGGTTGCTGAGGAGGGCTTAACAAAAGCTCTGTCAGATAGAGATACAAAATATGGTGACTACAGAGAAACCAATGATAAAAAAAAGGACTAGAAAATAATAAATGGATAATAAAGAAAAAGTCTTAACATTGGCATCTGCTGCTAGGAAAGTTGGTATAGATCCTGAAGAGCTTCGAGAGCTTATTAATGAAGGCAGACTTGACGCTGTTGAAACCGAAGGTGGAAATTTGCTTATTGGTGAGGAATCTTTAAAAGGTATAATCAAAGAAATAGAAACAACTGAATTAGCCCAACAAGATCATGAGCATGAAATTGTACTTCATGATGATATAAAAATTCTCTTAAGTCAGGCCGCAAATTTCATAGAAAGACAAGAAGAAGAACTAAAGATTTATAGAGAAAGAGAAGAAAAACATATTTCTTTACTTAAGGGTGCAGAAAAACAGATAAGTAAAACATTAGATCAAATAAGCATTCTTTATTCTCACAATATAAAATTAGGTAATGAAAACAGAAAAATCCTAAAAAAACTTATAGAAATACAATCTAAAAATACAGCTTAAGGAGAAATAAATGGTATGTGTATTAGCAACTTTAAAAGTTAAAGCGGATAAAACTCAAGATTTTGAGACTATATTCAAAAAACTTAGTGAAGATGTTCGCTCTAAAGAAGAAGGGAATATTTTTTATCAGGTGGCAAAAGATAGAGAAAATGAAAATACTTACCTAGTATTAGAACATTATAAAGATCAAGAAAGTGTTGACGCACATGGAAAAAGTGATCACTTCAGGTCTGCAGGAAGAGAAATAGGAGAATGCTTAGATGGCCCACCTATAATAAAATATCTTGATGCTCTATTATAAATTAATTGAAATATATACTATCGTCAGCTAGTTCAGCTTCTGCTGCTTCTGCTGCAAGTCTATCGGCTTCTCTTCTAGCCTGTTTTGATTCTATAACCTTAACCCATCTTCTAGCATCGGCTTCCATATCTTCATAACCAGTAGACCTTTTGAAAGCAAATAGTGCAGAATTTTCATATTTAATGCCTTTTTTGTTTCTTGTAATACCAAGAAGAAGCCAAGCCCTTCCAGGATTTTCTAGATCACCTTTTTTAATAGCATATTTAATATATTCCTCAGCTTCTTTCCAATTTTCCTCTTGCATAAAAGTTTGACCTAATCTTAAAAATAGTTCTCCATCTTCAGACATTTCAGCGGCCTTCTTCAAAGGAGGAATGGCTTTTTTCCATTCTCTTGCTGATAACCATGCATTAGCTAACTGTTCCCAATTTTTTTCTTCATCTTCAATTCTTCCGCTTTCTAATTCTTCTTCAAGAATTAGAGCGGCCTTATATGGTACTTCATAAAATAAGTATAATTGAGCAATCCTTAGTAATTCATCATGCTTTTCAAGCATGTCTTTTGAAAACATGATCTGTTGAATATGAAAAGAATCTTCTTCTCTTTGTAATTCGGCATAAAGCGCAGCTAATTGTCTATAGTAATTCTTTTTGTCAGGAAACCTGTATACCATAGCTTCAAGAATTGGAACAGATTCCTCATACCTGTCGTCAAATAATAAGATTGATAAGTATATTTGATACCAATTTTCTCTAGGCTCCGCGGCAGAAAATACCGCTTTTTCAGCATGTGGTTCTGCTTTCCTATAGTATTGTTTTTCTTCGGGGGAATCGCTTTCAGTTTCCGAAGCAAAATAAAGATAGATTTGCGCTAATAAAGCATGTGCAGATGGTCCGGGAGGAAAGCCCATTTCCTCAGCGTCTTTAAACCATCTTAATAATTGATCGCGTCCCTCATCCCATCTATCTGTTGCGAGATAAAGTTGAGCAATTTGAAACTGTAAATCAAGTTGGTCTTGAGGTTGAAGAGCGTTTAAAGAGTAAACACGCTCAAGATAATCTAAAGATTTTTCATATTGTTCTTTTTCGGCAAATACATAAGCCTGGAGTCTAATAATTTGAGCTTGTTCAAAAGGTCTTAAATCATCTCTTCTCAGAAGATTGCTTAAAATATCAAAAGCTCTATCAGGTAGATCTTCGCCTAATGCTTCCTGTGCCTTAATAAATTCTGCACCAACCTTCTTACTCATTGTTTGTGTTCTTTTTGCTTTAGGAGGTTTTCTTCTTTCTTTCTTTTTCTGAGCATAGACTGTATCAGAAAATAATCCAGAAATTGTAATTGTTGCTGGCAAAGCCAATGAGAATATTACAAAAACAAATATAAAATGTTTAATATAAATTTTTAAATTATCTAGCATCTTCTAACTCATAAGTAATTAAGTGTTGTACTCCGGGTCTGGGTACAGCCTTTCCATCTAAAATTCTTGGTTTATATTTCCATTTAACGATAGTTCTCAAAGCAGAACGATTAAAAATACCTGGGGGCTCTGCATCAACAACAATAGGGTTTGTTACAGCGCCACTAGGAGTAATTGTAAATTCTACTAAGACCCAACCTTCAATTCCTCTTTGTGTTGCTCTTCTTGGGTATTGAGGCGGAACTTTAACAATAGGCAACACATCTGCGTCTGTTGAAGCCGCAAAAGAACCAAATGCAGGACCACCAAATTCTGGTGTTGCGACACTTTCAGCTGACATTTCAGGTCTTGGGGTTTCTGGAATATCCATATCTGGAGGATCAGGCTCTTGTTCTTGCTCAGGTCTATTTGGTTTTTTCTTAGCTGTTTGAGTTTCAGTATCCTGAAGCTGTCTTAAAAAACTTATATTGATATTTACACCTTCATCACCAATATCATACTCATTGCTTGTAACTAAGGCCTGCATAACCAAAAATAAAAAGACAGTTACTATTGCAGCTAGTGGAATAGCGGTAACTCTACTGTCTAACTCTTTCAATGAATATCCTGCGATCTCGATGTCTTGAGCTTTATTAATATAAAATTTTATTTTATTTATAAGTTCTAACAAGTTATCACCAATTAATTTTTCTCAGATGCAGCAATTGAATATTGCTCTACTCCAGCTAATCTTACTGCATCAATAACTTCAACCATCAAACCAACTTCTGATCTTTCGTCAGCTTGAATAACAGCTCCACCTTGAGGATTTTCTGCATGGAGTTTTTCAACATTAGCCTGTACAGCATCCATATCAACTAACCTTCTATTAATCCAAACTTCATTTTTGTCACTAATAGCTATTAATATACCCACTCTATTTTGCTGTTGGGCGGTTTCAGAGTCAGGACGAGTAACATCAATGCCAGACTCCTTAACAAATGTAGCAGTAACAATGAAGAAAATAAGCATTATGAAAACAATATCCAATAAAGGTGTTATATTGATTTCACTTTCTTCATCTAATCTCTGTCTTCTTCTCATTTTTTTCTCCTAATATTCAAATGTTAAGATAAAGATAAATTATCTTCAACATAGGAAATCTCTCTTTTTGATCTAGACTCTAACTGTGCAATAAAAAATAAACCAGATAAAGACGCTACCATACCTGACATAGTGGGAAGAGTTGCTTTTGATATTCCAGCCGCCATTGCGCGAGCATTTGAGGAACCTGTGATAGCCATAACATCAAAAACTTCTACCATACCAGTTACTGTTCCAAGTAATCCAAATAAAGGTGCAGCAGCAACAAGTGTTTTAATATAAAGCAAGCCCCTTTCAGAAGATTGCTTTACTTCACTAATAAGCTTTTCTCTAATTCTTCTGGCATACCAAGAACTATGGTCTGATCTTTCATTCCAATGATTTATTGCATTTTTTGATAGACCTTTTTGTGAGGTTGCAAAATGCCAATACCTTTCAATTATTAAAGCCCACATAATAAAAGTTGCAAGCATTATAGCTAAAAGAACATCGCCACCAAGCTCAATAAAATCACGTAATGAGCTGAAAGCTAAATCAGGTCTAACAAGTTTAATTAAAAAGTCACCCATTTATATAACCTTTAAATATCCTCAATTTTATCTAGATTCTGCTTTCGCAGCAATTAAACCTGCGCTTTGCTCTTCTAAAACTTGCTGAATAGATCTGCTTCTTTGTTGTGCAACAGAGTGTAATAAAACAAGTGGAATAGCAGCAGTTAATCCTAAGACAGTTGTAACCAATGCCTGAGAAATACCACCAGCCATTAATTTTGGATCACCAGTACCGAATAATGTAATTGCCTGGAATGTAACAATCATACCAGTAACAGTTCCGAGCAAGCCTAATAATGGAGCTACAGATGATAATAATTTAATGAAATTAATACCTCTTTCTAAGGCAGGTAACTCCTTTAAAATTGCATCATCAAGTTTTAGTTCCAATGTTTCAACATCAGCACTTTGATTTGAATGATATGCTGAGAGAACTCTACCGAGTGGGTTATCATCATTTGGATTATCTACATCTTTTGATTGAGCGTTAACAGACCTAGAAACAATAGTTAATCTAAATATCCTCTCAGCTGAGAGAAGAAGCCCGATAATTAAAAGTCCAATAATAATATAACCAACCACTCCACCTTGACTAACTCTTTCTGATAGACCTGGAGTTTGAATTAATAATCCAAGAATTGCACCTCTAGATGGGTCAATAGCACCTTTAACTATATCGCCTGTATCGCCATCAACAACATTATCTCCTAAGTCAAGAAATCTTGCCTGAGGTTGTCTACCTAGAACTCTATATCTTTCGTCATCAGGAAGATAACCTAAAAAATTACCTCTTCTATCAAATGCCGTCCAAGGCCCAACTCTAATAACATCCTCTTCAGAAAAACTACCATCTGTATCAACAATCGTACCTGTGAAACGCTTTACTTCACCTTGAGCTTTCATTTCCTCAAGAAGATGGAACCACAATAATTCAAGCTCCTCATTAGATGGAAGTTTCTGTGATTTTGCCAAATTTGTTAATGTTTCATGTCTACCTGATAATTCACCGCTAATAATGGATTCTTTAATTTGAGCACCCATTTCACTTGCAGTACCACGAACGACACCAAATAATTCTCCAAAAGCGCCAAGTCTCTCTGCTTTAAGATCTTCTAATTCGCTTAATTTAACATCATTTTCATCAAATTCTTTTTCTAAAACAACAGCTCTATCTTCTTCAACTTTTAGGTCGGCAAGAGTTTTATCAAGAATTGTTTGTTGTGTGTCTTGTTCAGCAACAAATTTAGCAATTCTTTGACGGTTTTCTTCAGTGTCATAAAGAGCTTCCTCTTGAACCTTAAGAATTAATTGTTCTAAAGATGTAACTTCAGCTGGAGTTTCATTTTCCTCTTTTTGAGCAAAAGAGCTAAGTGGGAAAGCAACAATTGATAAAAAAGAAACTAATATAATAATTTTATTTTCTGTAAATTTTTTCATTTTTTTCCCCTAATTTATTCCGAAGTGATCTCAAGCGGAACGACCATTAAATCTGGCGCTGCTTGTTCATTAGCAATTCTAATTCCAACCTGGATTGGCAGACGATAAGATCCGCCCAATCTAGTCCACTCTCCATCTGCTTTATTCCAAACAGCTGCATCGTCTCCATCTAGAGTTTGGTAAATGTAAGAATTTCTTCCGATTCTTAAGAAATTAACTGTTCTATCATCATCTGGGCTAACTTTACCGGTGTAAGCCTCAATTGTGCGACCATACTCATTTTCTATTTCATAAGCTTCAGAAATTTTTCTATATTTTTCAGCTGGTGAAGCATCCGGGTTATTCATAAGAGTTCTTAAACCTTGAACTCTCTGTCTTCTTTCATCTATTAAAAATGGGACATCGAGTTCAACAAAAGTATCTAACGCATCTATCATTTTAAACATCAAAGGCATAACTGATCGTGTCAAACTACTTATACGAGCAACATCTTGCTCGATTCGAACCATTTTTCTCTCTTGCCTATCAATAAGAATTTCTAACTGGTCATTATATGCTGTTAGATCAATTAATTGCTGATAGTTCTGTCTAAACTCTTGAACGATAACATTTGTTGAGTCATCTAAAGCATCAATTTGTCCTTGAGCTTCCTTTCCAGAATTATTTGATTGAGCAAAAAGTGATCTTACTGGATCTAATTGTCTAGCAGGATCAATGTTTTTTTGAGAATATGCATCATTTGATAATAAAAATATCAATGAAAATAATGCAATTTTTTTAATATTTATGTTTAAAGACATAGTGTCCCCTTTACCATTAAGCTTATAGAATAAAAAAATGAATATTCTATATAATTAATTAATACACTTTTAAAATTTTACTGAATTGTCAACCTGATTTTTTTCCCCTCTTATCATTAGACCAAAAATTATTAGCAGTCTCAAACAATATAATCAATTTAGAAATTAAAAAAATTAACATTTTTATCTTGCAAATATGACTAGAGATTATTATATCCATATTAAATATGACGCTAGCGTCATTTTTATAATGCTATTATCATGAGTAAAACAGTAAAAACATCGCTAATAACTCTTTCTGTCCTTATTTTTTGGATGTTCACTGGTATATTTTCAAATGATGATGAAGGGTCAAATTCAGTAATTGAAATTGAAGGTAATACTGCAATAAATAACTCTACCCTAGTGAGCGCTAGAATTTTTAATGCAAAACCTAAAATATCTTTTGTTGTTTTAAGGGGCAGAACTGAGTCTGATAGAAATGTTTACATTGCAGCTGAGACAACCGGTATTGTAGAAAATATTTATTTTGAAAAGGGAGATAAGGTAAAAAAAGGTGAAATTATATGCAAACAATCAATAGATGCTCGAAAAGCCAAACTTGATGAAGCTAATGCATTAATGAAACAAAAAGAGTTAGAATGGCAAGCCTCTAAGACATTAGTAGAAAAAGGATATAGATCCCAGACACAATTAGCTGCTTCTTCAGCAGCATATGATGCTTCAAAAGCATTAGTTAAGCAAATGGAGCAGGAGCTCGATAACATAAATATTAGAGCACCATTTGATGGTATATTTAATGAAAAACTAGCGGAAATAGGTGATTTTTTATCAATAGGAAAGCCTTGCGGAAAAGTAGTTGACTACGATCCAATTAAAATAACTGCTCAAGTGTCAGAAAAAGAAATTCTTAGTGTAAAAAATGGTCTTCCAGGTAGAGCTAAATTATCTACAGGAGAAAAAGTTGAAGGTTTAGTGACATATGTTTCAAATACTGCTGATCCAGCAACCAGAACTTTTCGAATTGAAATGGAAGTTGAAAATAATAACCTTAGTTATAAAGATGGTTTAACAGCCGAAATTTTTATACCTATAAAAGAAATTAACGGTCATTTGATTCCTCCTTCCTCTTTAACATTAAATGAAGTAGGCGAAGTGGGTGTTCGACATATTGTTGATAAAAATAAAGCTAAATTTTCAAAAGTAGAAATCTTAGGCGATGAAAATGAACTTGTTTGGATTTCAGGGTTACCTGAAAAAGTTACAATTATTACTGTTGGTCATGAATTTGTATCAAACGGAGATTCGGTGAATTATAGATTACAGGATGAAAACAGTTGATCAACATTATTGATTATATAATGGCTGCAAGAAAAACTACTGTTTTTCTTATGCTTATTCTTATAACCATTGGAACCTTTACTTTCATATCAATACCAAAGGATGCAGAACCAGATATAGATGTTCCTTTTGTTTATGTTTCAGTAGTTTTACCTGGAATATCACCTGAAGATTCAGAAAGATTAATAGTTAGACCATTAGAAACAGAATTAAAAAATATTGAAGGATTAAAAGAAATATCAGGAATGGCATCCCAAAATTATGGATCTGTTTTATTAGAATTTGATATTAGCTTTGATAAGGATAAGGTTTTAAGTGATGTTAGGGAAAAAGTTGATCTAGCTAAATCGGAATTTCCTCAAGATGCTGAGGAACCACAAGTCTTAGAATTTAATATGGCTACAATGCCTGTAATGACCGTTTCGTTATCAGGCAAAGTACCAAATAGGACTTTAATTTATCATGCAAAAGAACTTCAGAATCAAATAGAACGAGTACCCGGTATATTAGAAGCACCAATAGTGGGAGATAAAGAGGAATTACTAGAAATACTTGTTAGTCCTTCTAAACTTGAGAATTATGATGTTTCACTTGCTGATTTGATAAGATCAATAACTGGAAACAATAGAATAGTTGCAGCTGGTACAATCAATAAAGGACAGGGAAAATTTTCAGTAAAAGTACCAGCAGTTTATGAAAGCGCACAAGACGTATACAACATAGGAATTATAACGCGAGGCGAAGGTACTGTTAAACTTGGCGATATAGCTGAAATACGAAGTACATTTAAGGAAAATGAGACTTATGCAAGAATTGATGGCAAACCAGCTATCCACCTAGATGTAAAAAAAAGAATTGGTGAAAATGTAATCCTAATAAATAAAGAAATTAGAAAAGTTGGTAATAAATATAAGCAAGATAATCTTTCTAATAACATATATATAGACTTTTCTGCAGATACATCTGATTACATTAATGAAATGCTTGGATCTTTATCTAATGCAATTTCAAATGCAATTATAAGCGTTATGCTTCTAGTTATAGCTTCACTAGGAATAAGATCGGCTTTAATGGTTGGGATATCCATTCCTACTTCTTTTCTTATGGCAATTACTCTTCTTGCTGTTTCTGGTGGATATATAAACATGATGGTTATGTTTGGATTATTAGTTTCTGTAGGTCTACTTGTTGATGGATCAATAGTAATGGTTGAATATGCTGATAGGAAAATGGCAGAGGGTCTAGATAGGAAGGCAGCTTATACCCAGGCATATAAAAGAATGATATGGCCGATTATATCTTCTACTGCAACAACACTCGCAGCATTTCTACCATTAGTTTTATGGCCTGGTATACCAGGGCAATTCATGAAATGGATGCCGTTCATGGTAAGTCTGGTTTTAGTGTCTTCTTTGCTTTCTGCATTAATTTTCATACCAGTAATGGGTTCTTTATTTGGTAGAACAGAAAATAAAAATAAAATTAAACTAGATGAAGAGTTCAGTTTTAATAATCTTAAGGGAATAACTCTTACATACGCAAAATTATTAGAGAAATGTCTAAAAAGACCTATGGCAGTTCTATTGTCTGCAGTTCTTGTGGTCTTTACATTGATAATACTCTACTCAAATTTCAATGCTGGTTCACAGTATTCAGTTGATACTGACTCTAATCAAATGCTGGTTCACGTTAACGCAAGAGGAAATTTATCCCCTGAAGAAAAATTAGATCTTTCGATAGATGTTGAAGAAATAGTGATGGGTACTGATGGCGTTGATAGAGTTCTTACATCGATAGGCTCTGGAGATGGATTTAATGTTTACTCTGCAATGGGTGGTTCAGGAAATAGAACAGATCAAATTGCCTCATTGATGGTTGAATTAAAGCCAGTTCATGAAAGAAGATCAGCTGATAAAATAAAAGATGATATTTTAAGTAAATCTAAACTTTTACCTGGGATTATTGTTGAGGCTTATAAAATTGAAAATAAACCTGATACAGGAAAAGATATTCAAATGGAAATAACCTCAAATAATAAAAATAATCTTGAAAAAGTAACAAAACTCATCACAGCAAAATTAGAAAATATGGATGGTATCCAGGAAGTTGATAACACCATGCCTTTACCCGGTATTGAATGGATAATTAATGTTGATAGAGAGCTTGCTGGACGTTTTGGAGCGGATATATCAACTATTGGAGCAATTGTTCAATTGGTAACAAATGGAATTCTGGTTGACAAGTATAGGCCAGATAATTCTGACGATGAGGTTGATATTCGAGTTCGATTTCCTGAAGAATACAGGATGATAGAGGAATTTGACCAATTAAGAATTCCTACAAGTGAAGGTGCTGTCCCATTATCAAATTTTGTAACAAGAACGCCAAATTCTAAGGTATCAACAATCGAAAGACTTGATGGTTTAAGAATTTTTAAAATAAGAGCAAATACATCTATCGACCCTTCAACAGGTAAAAAGTATCTTGCAGTTGATAAAAGTAATGAATTAAAAAAATGGATTTCTCAAGAAAGCCTTCCAAAAAATGTATTTATCAAATTTGCTGGTTCAGATGAAGAAAGAGAGGAATCTGCTGCATTCCTGGGAAATGCTATGATAGGAGCCCTTTTTCTAATGTTCATAATTTTATTAACTCAATTTAATAGTTTTTATCAAGCAGCTATAACATTATCGACTGTAATATTATCTACAATTGGTGCTTTAACTGGTCTTATGATTGTTGGTCAATATTTTTCAGTAATTATGACTGGCTTAGGAATTGTTTCATTGGCAGGAATAATTGTTAATAACTCAATAGTCTTAATTGATACATATAATAGACTCAGAGTTCAGCATGAAGACCCAATTGAGACAATTTTGCATTCTTCTGTTCAACGATTTAGACCTATTGTCTTAACGACTGCTACCACAATGATTGCTCTTATACCGGTTGCTTTACAGGTTACAATTGGTTGGTTTGATAGAAGTATTGAATTTGGCGGATTAATGGCTGCATGGTGGGTTCCATTTTCTACCGCTGTAATTTGGGGATTAGGATTTTCAAGTGTATTAACTCTTTTTCTTGTACCTACACTCTTAAGTATGCCAATATATTTTGAGAGAAATAAACATAAAATTTTAAAGTTTTTTACTAATAAAATTCAACCGGCAGAGTAAAAATGACTAACATAGGTGTATTTTGTTCATCACTTGATGGTGAAAAAATCTTTTCTGAGAAAGCTAAAGAGTTAGGCGCTTTATTGGCAAAAGAAAATTATTCTCTAGTCTATGGAGGAGGTAAACTTGGTTTAATGGGCGACCTAGCTAAGAGTGTTAAGAAAAACGATTCTGAAGTTATTTCAGTTATTCCAAGTTATTTAAATAAACCAAATATTACCTTTAGTGAATCAGACGAAATTTATGAAACAAAAGATTTGTTTGAAAGAAAGAAAAAATTAATCGAATTATCAGATGTTTTAATTGCTCTTCCAGGAGGAGTAGGCACATTGGATGAAATATTTGATGTCATTGCGTTATTTGCCCTAGGAGAAATTAATAAATCTATTTTCTTATTAAATATTAATAATTTCTGGTTGCCTTTTGATAATATGATAAAACATCTTAGAGATAATAAAATGATTAGACCAAGTGATGACAAATTTATTGAAGCAAGAAGTTTAAAAAATTTATTTATTTCAAATAGTATTGAAGAGATATTCTCTCATCCAAAATTTATTTAATATCAGATTTTATTAACTTATAATTTATTGAGTCCATCAAAGCTTCAAATGATGCCTCAATAATGTTTGGGCTAATACCAACCGTAAACCAGCTTTGATTTTTACTGTCCGAACTCTCAATTACAACTCTTGTAATAGCTTCAGTTCCACCATCTAAGATACGAACTTTATAATCAACTAAAGTAAGGTCTTGAATATATTCATTGTATATTCCTAAATCTTTTCTTAATGCATTATCTAATGCATTAACTGGCCCATTACCCTCACCTGTTGAATTGATAATTCTTTCATCTACATTCAGCACTATATTTGCTTTTGATAAAGAGCTCTTATCTTTAGAGCCGGCAATGGTTACTTCATAATTCTCAACTGAAAAAAAGCTTGGAACTTGATCCAAAATATTTTTAGCAAGAATTTCAAAAGAAGCACCAGCTCCATCATATGAATATCCCATGTACTCTCTTTCTTTTACGATATCTAAAAGAGTATTTATTCTTTTATCATCACTATCAATTTCCATACCTATAGACTTCAATCTTGATAATAAATTTGATCTTCCAGCCTGATTTGAGACTAAAATTTTTCTATTATTACCAACTAATTCTGGATTGACATGTTCATAAGTTGTTGGGTCCTTCATAACAGCCGATACATGAAGCCCACCTTTATGAGCAAATGCATTTTCACCAACATAAGGCTGGTGATTATTTGGATGTTTATTCAAAATATCATCAACTAATCGAGATAAATTTTTTAATTCAGATAGCTTGTTAGCATTAATTGAAATCTCATATTTATCAGAATATTCTTTTTTAAGTAATAATGTGGGAATTATAGATATTAAATTAGCATTTCCACATCTTTCACCTAATCCGTTTATAGTTCCTTGGAGATGTCTTGCACCAGCATCAATTGCAGCTAAGCTGTTGGCGACAGCATTTTCTGTATCATTATGACAATGTATCCCAATCTTATCACCTGGAAATTTTTTAGTAATTTCTTCTACGATATTAAAAATCTCACTAGGAAGTGTTCCTCCATTTGTATCGCATAATACTACCCATTCCGCACCAGATTCTAGTGCGGCTTCTATACATTTAAATGAGAATTCAGAATTTGATTTGTATCCGTCAAAAAAATGTTCGCAGTCAATAAGTGGTTCTTTACCGCCTGCCTTTACAGATAAAACTGAATCTTTTATTGCCTCAATATTTTCTTCCAAAGAAATACCTAATGCCAGATCAACATGAAAATCCCAAGTTTTAGCGACTAAACAAACAGAATCAGAATGTGCGTCAATTAGTGATCTCAGCTGAGGGTCATTATCAGCGGATCTTCCAGATCTTTTGGTCATTCCAAATGCTGTAAATTTAGCATTTGAAAAATTGTTTTTGTTTTCAAAAAACTTTGTGTCGGTAGGATTTGCTCCTGGCCATCCACCTTCAATATAGTCTATCCCAATATTATCAAGGGCATTAGCAATATTCACTTTATCCTGAACTGAAAAATCTACTCCTTGGGTTTGTTGACCATCCCTAAGTGTAGTATCAAATAAAATAACCTTTTCTCTGGGCATACTATTTTCTCTTTAATCTTTCCATTACTTTATTATAGCCCATTAATAAAATAAGTTTATTTAATTCTGGTCCATTTGTTTTTCCTGTTAAGGCAATTCTTATTGGCATAAACAATTCTTTACCCTTTTTTTGTGTTTTTTCTTTTAATCTTGATATCCATTCATCCCATGTTTTTGAGTCCCAAGGTTCATTAGGCAAAAGATCCTGAGCAATAGTTAAATAATTTTCTTCTAAATTAAAATCACCTTCAATTGGTTCATTTAAGATTTTGATCCAATCATTAACCTCTGATAAAGTTGAGATATTTTGTTTAATACAATCCCAAAATTCTGCATCCAAAAAATCATTTTTATCTTTAAGAAGTAGAGATATTTTTTCAAAATCATAATTAGAAATTAATTGCGAATTAAGTTTATCTAACTGATTATTGCTATAACGAGCAGGTGATTTACTAAGTGAACTAATTTCAAATTTATCAGCTAAAAGATCTAATGATTCAAAAGCTTCAATATCAACTGAACTACCTATAGACGCATTAAGAGAATTGACTGCATTAGGATCAATATCTTTTTCTTTAAGCTGTTCAATTGAAGCCGCTGCATTTCTTTTTGAAAAAGGTTCACCATTCTCTGAAACCAGTAAAGAATTATGTCCAAAAAGAGGTATGTTTGAATTAAGGGCATTAAATATTTCAATTTGTATTCCAGAATTTGTAATATGATCTTCCCCTCTAATTATATGAGTTATATTCATATCAATATCATCAACAACGCTTGGCAGATTATATAGATAATCACCATCTTCTCTTTTTATAACAGGATCAGACTGGGCTGCCAGATCAACACTTACATCCCCCCTAATTAAATCTTTAAATTTAACTTTTTTACTTGAAAGCTTAAATCGCCAATATGGTTTTTTTCCAGAATCCAATAATGATTTTATTTCATCTTGTTTAAGTTTTAAGGCAGCTCGATCGTAAACAGGTGGCATCCTTCTTGTAATTAATCTTTTTCTTTTTTTATCTAATTCATCGGGCGTTTCAAAACAAGGATAAATTAAATCTTTAGCTTTCAGAATATCAAATGCCTTATCATAAAGTGTAATTCTATTTGATTGCTGATAACATTCATCATAATTCAAGCCAAGCCAACTAAGATCCTCTTTAATGCTATCTATATATTTATCCTTACTTCTCTCTTGATCAGTATCATCAATTCTTAAAATAAATTTTCCATTACTTTTTTTTGAAACCAAAAAATTAAGCAATGCAGTCCTTACATTCCCTACATGAAGTAAGCCCGAAGGACTAGGAGCAAATCTTGTTACTGAATTATTCAATTTTATCTCTAAATTTATTGGTTATTGGATATCTTCTATCTCTTCCAAAGTTTCTTAAACTAATTTTAACCCCTGGAGCAGATTGTCTTCTTTTGTATTCTGATACATATAATAAATTCTCAACCTTTTTAATTTCTTCTCTAGAAAATCCTTTTTTCTCAAGCTCACTTGTACTTAATTCATATTCGACTAAACCCTCTAAAATTTGATCCAATTCATCATAAGGAGGAAGTGAATCTGAGTCTTTTTGATTGTCTCTAAGCTCAGCAGTTGGTTCTTTACTTATTATAGATGCAGGTATGACATCTTTCTTATCTAATAATATATTATTTGGGAGATTGATATTTCGCCAATTGGCTAGAGCATATAATTCTGTCTTATAAATGTCTTTTATAGGATTAAATCCTCCATTCATATCGCCATACAAAGTGGAATAACCAACTGAAACTTCTGATTTATTTCCAGTCGTTATTAGCATCTTTCCTTTCTTATTCGATATGGCCATCAATATTGTGCCTCTTATTCTTGATTGTAAATTTTCTTCTGTAATGTCATTTGGCAAACCCTTAAATGAAGTCTTTAAAGACTCTTCAAGAGATAGAAAAGTATCGCTTATCGGTATAGTTTCTAAATTAATTTCTAATCTATTTGCACAATCCTCAGCATCAATCGTGCTATTTTCAGATGTATAATTTGAAGGCAACATATAGGCTTCAACCTTATCTTTACCAAGAGCATCAACGGCTACAGCAGCACAAAATGCAGAGTCTATACCACCAGACAAACCTAAAATAACTCCAGGAAAATTATTTTTACTTACATAATCTCTCAGACCAATAACTGTTGCCATATATATATTTTCTAAATCAGAAAATTTGAATTCATTAAAGGGTAGATTATTAAATTTTTTTTCTTTTTCATTAAACTCAATAACAGCATTATGCTCTTGCCATGGAGGAGCTTCATATATTATCTCTTTATCTCCATTCATTATAAGGCTACTTCCATCAAAAACCAATTCATCCTGACCTCCGACTTGATTAATATACACAAATGGAAGTCCAATCTCAGATACTCTATCTTCTATAATTGTTTTTCTCTGATTAATTTTATATTTATCAAAAGGAGATCCATTTGGAGAAACGATCAATTCGCAACCTTGATTCTTAAGCTCTAAACAAACATTGTCCTGCCAAATATCTTCACAAATTGGAACTCCTAACTTAATTCCTCTAAATTCAAATACTTTTGGAATATCATTTTGATGAAAAACACGTTTTTCATCAAAAACGCTATAATTAGGTAAATTAATTTTTTTAGAAAAACCAATCAACTTACCTTCATCTACAATTGCTGCAGCATTAAATAGATTGTTTTTCTCATATATTGGCAGACCGACAATTAAACCTACTTTTTTTGTTTTTGAATAATTTATCAATGTATCTAAAGCATTTCTGCATTCTTCAACAAATGACTTTTTTAAAACCAAATCCTCAGGAGGATAACCAGATAAGAATAGTTCAGAAAAAACAACCAGATCAGAATTTAATTCTTCTGCTTGATCAAGAATATCGATAGCTCTTTTAAGATTACCGTCGATGTCTCCAACAATGTTATTTATTTGTGCTAAAAATAATTTCATTTTTCTAAAATTTAATATTTATCATAAGTTTAAACAAGTTTGCTTATTTATTATAACATTATATATACTTATCAATATCTATATCCAAGAGGAGTTGATTATGAGTAGCAATAGAAGTAAAGAAATTCATTTAGCTAATAGACCAACTGGATTTCCTGACGATACAAATTTTATAGTTAAAGAAGTTGATTTAACTGATCCAAACACTGACGAAGTATTAGTAAAAAATTTATGGATGTCTGTTGATCCTTATATGAGAGGACGAATGATTGACAGAAAGAGTTATGTTCCCCCTTTTCAAATAGATCAAGTTCTTGAAGGTGGGGCTATTGGTATCGTTGAAAAATCTAATTCTAGTAACCTAAATGAAGGTGATTATGTAATGTCAAATTACGGTTGGAGAGAGTATTTTGTTACGAATGAAAATAACTTAAAAGTTATAAATCCAGAATTCGGTCCTATTCAAGCTTATTTAGGGGCTCTTGGAATGCCAGGTTTAACTGCATATGCCGGTCTACTCGAAGTTGGTAAATTACAAGATGGAGAAAATGTTTTGGTTTCTGCAGCTGCAGGTGCTGTTGGATCTGTAGTATGTCAAATAGCTAAAGCAAAGGGTTGTAAAGTCTACGGAACATCAGGTTCAGATGAAAAATGTAGATGGCTTGAAAAAGAGTTAGGTATAGATAAAGCAATAAATTATAAAAAAGTAGATAATCTTATATCGGAATATAGATCTCAAATAACTGATGGAATAGATGTTTATTTTGAAAATGTTGGCGGCGATCATCTTGAGGCAGCAATTAATATTTTAAATGTTGGCGGCAGAATTGCTCTTTGCGGAATGATTGACCAATATAATGATGAGGCCGTAAGAAGTGGACCACCTAACTTGATGATGTTAATTATGAAAAATGCGAGTATGGAAGGTTTCATTGTTTCAAAGTATAATCATCTTCAAGAACAATTCTTAAATGATATGAAGGGTTGGATCGATTCTGGTAAGTTATCTTGGAAAGAGACAGTGGTTGAGGGCATTGATAATGCACCTAAAGCTTTTATAAATTTATTTTCAGGAAAAAATACTGGTAAAATGCTTGTAAAAATATCATAAGACAAAAATGAGTGATTTAAAAATTGAAGATTTAATTACCGATTTTGAATTTTTTGATAATTGGGAAGACAAATACAAATATATTATCGAATTAGGTAAAAACTGTCCCTCATTAAATGAAAATGAAAAAAACAATGATAATAAGGTTGATGGTTGCGCAAGCCAAGTCTGGTTAATTACTAAAAAAGAAAAGCTAAATGATAAAATTATCCTTAAATTTAAGGGAGACTCAGATGCTTTAATAGTAAAAGGTTTGGTTGTTATTCTTTTCAGTATTTTTTCGGAAAAGTCACCAGATGAAATTATTAAAATTGATGCCTTTGAGAAATTGAGAAATCTTGATCTCGAGAGAAATCTAACTATGCAAAGATCAAACGGATTATCATCAATGGTAAAAAGGATTAAAGAAGAAGCTCAAAAATACATCTAGATATGACTAAAAATTTTTTATATTACATGATTGGTCAGGGATCATGGTTTCTTTCCCAAGGCCTTCAAATGGTTCTTTTTCCTACAATTCTAGTCTTAATGCTTAATGTTTCACCAGCTTTCTATGGATTGGCACAAGTATCTATTCTTGCCCCTTCAATTTTCTTAATTGTATTAGGGGGAGCAATTGCAGATAGGGTTGATACAAGAAGATTGCTTGGAATTATCCACCTTTTAGCTACCTTACCTTTATTCCTTATATTATTTGGACTTAATTATAGCTTTCTTTCTTTTCAAATTATGATTTTGTATGGTCTAACGACTGGAACAGCTCAAGCCTTTGCTCTTCCAGCGAGAGATAGCTTGCTTAACAAAGTTGCTGATGGGAATATTCAAAAAACTGTAATAACAGCTATGCTTATTCAATTCATTTGCCAATTAAGCGGGATGAGTATGGGTGGTTTAGCAGATGAGTGGGGAATTTTTCCTCTTGTTATTATGCAAATTTTAGCTCTTGTAGTAGGTGGTTATTTTGCTTTCCGTCTTCCAAAAAAACAGGAAACATCCTCATTGCCAAAACTACGTGAAATGTTTCAAGAAATAGCTGAAGGCTTTAATGAGGTAAAAAAGTCAAAGGAAATATTTCCAGTTGTAATGGCAATGGCAATAGTTGGTATTTGTTATATGGGAAATAACCTAGTTGCTCTTCCTTACATAACAACTGAAAGATACGGCCTCGGTTCAGCAGGCTTTGCAATAGTAACCTCATCTTTTTGGGCAGGAACAGTCTTTTCAAATGTTGTATTAATACTCAATCAACAATTAAAAAATTGGGGAAAAATAATGGTATTTAATTTATTTTTTGGAACCATACTTATTTTCTTAGTATTCAATGTTCCTTTTTGGGTATTTTGTTTTTTAGTTTTTGCATGGGGAAGTGGAGCAGGTGTCGTTATATCAATGAGCAGAACAATAACACAAACTTTTGCAAAAGAGACGCATAGGGGGAGAATATTATCTATTTACTCTTTAGCAATATTTTCCTTTGGTCCATTAGGGGCTCTTATCTGTGGTTTTATAATCGAAAACTTTGGGATTGCAAATAATGTTATTATATCATCATTGACGGCAATGATAGCCCTTTCAATATTAGTTATAAAAACAGATTTATATAAAATTAAATCTCCAAAATAAATTATGAATACTCTTTTTCATCCCACCAAGGATAGTAATCTGGTATGTCTTCAATTCCATCTGAAAAGTTAGCTTCTCTTTTTTCTAAAAATGAAGTTACGCCTTCTTTTGCATCTTGCATTCTTCCTCTTGCAAAAATACCTCTACTATCAATTTTATGTGCTTCCATTGGATGGTCAGCGCCAGCCATTTTCCATAACATTTGTCTTGAGAGAGCAACCGATACTGGTGCACAATTCTTAGTTATTTCAAGTGCAATTTCTTTAGCATCATTAAGCAGGTCATCAGCTTTATGAATTGATCTTACTAAGCCACCCTTTAAAGCTTCTTCAGCAGGAAAAACTTTTCCAGAATAAACCCATTCAAGTGCTTGAGAAATTCCGACTATTTTAGGTAAAAACCAAGAGGAACAAGCCTCAGGCACTAACCCCCTTCTTGCAAAAACAAAGCCGTATCTTGCTTCTTCAGAAGCTAATCGAATATCCATAGCAAGTTGCATTGTTACCCCAACCCCAACAGCAGGTCCATTACATGCTGAGATGACAGGCTTAAGACAATCAAAAATCCTTAACGTCACAAGACCGCCGCCATCCCTTATACTTGGACTAGACCAATCTATTTCTCCATTTTCTAAAACAGCACCTTGTTTATCGCTTCGATCATCACGACTCTCAAAATCAAATGTTCTTGCTCCTGCTGAAAGATCTGCTCCTGCACAAAAACCTCTACCTGCTCCGGTAACTATGATCGCTTTTACATTATCGTCTTTATCTGCTTCATCAAATGCCTTGATGAGATCATTTTGCATTTGGAAATTAAAAGCATTTAATTTATCTGGTCGATTCAGTGTGATAGTTAAAATATTATCTTCAATATCATATAACAAAGTATCAAAATTCATTTTTTTCTCCAATCTATCTATATTATAGACTTTCTTTTTTAATAATTTTTATAATATGATACAGATGAAATTAATAAAATAAAAATAGGTTTTTTTAATGCACCCACATATACACGCAAAAAATAATCCTGATAAACCTGCTTTTATAATGGCTAACTCGGGAGAAGTTGTAACTTATAAAGAGCTTGATGAAAGATCAAATAAGATTGCAAACTTATTTAGATCAAAAAATTTAAATTCAGGCGACCACATAGCAATATTTATGGAAAATAATGTAAGATTTACCGAAATCTTATGGGCAGCTCAAAGATCAGGATTATATTATACACCTATTTCATCAAGATTAACTGCTTCTGAAGTAGAATATATCATTCGTGATTGTGAGGCTAAGTTAATAATTACTTCAAATGCTTTGAAACATGTAGTAGTTGAGCTAACAAATCTTATAAATGATATTCCTGACAGATATATAATTGATGGAGAAATAGACGGCTGGAATAGTCTGGAAGAAAGTCTAATTTCCATGCCCAGTTCTCCAATAAATGATGAGATCATGGGTCAAGATATGCTTTATTCTTCTGGAACAACTGGAAAACCAAAAGGAATTAAACTTCCTCTTAAAAATATTCCTATAGAACAATCAGAAGATTTGATGCAAGTAGTAACAGGTCTTTATGGAACAAATCAAGATACAGTATACTTATCACCTGCTCCTTTATATCATGCTGCCCCCTTAAGATTTACAATGGGTGTGAATTATCTTGGTGGAACAAACATCATTATGGAAAACTTTGATGCTGAGAGCTCTTTAAAATTTATTGAAAAATATTCTGTTTCAATGAGCCAATGGGTTCCAACAATGTTTGTAAAAATGTTTAAACTTCCTGACGATATTAGAAACAAATATGACTTATCATCTCATAAATGTGCGATCCATGCTGCAGCACCTTGTCCAATTAAAATAAAAAAAATGATGATAGAATGGTGGGGTCCGATAATTCACGAATTCTATGCCGGATCAGAAGGCAACGGATTTATTGCCTGTAATTCAGAAGAATGGTTGGCTCATGAAGGAACTGTTGGAAAACCAATTGTTGGCATTCCTCACATCTGCAACGATGAAGGTGAAGAATTACCTATTGGCGAAGAAGGAACGATTTGGTTTGAGGGTGATAGTGATTTTAAATATCATAAAGATGAAGAAAAAACAAAAGAGTCTAGACATACCATTCATGGTAATTGGTCAACTCTGGGTGATGTGGGAAAACTGGATGAAGACGGATATCTCTATTTAACTGATAGAAAAGCATTTATGATAATTACAGGAGGAGTAAATGTTTATCCCCAAGAAACCGAAAATTTATTAATCACACATCCAAAAGTTTCTGATTGTGCTGTCATTGGTGTTCCGAATGAAGAATTTGGAGAAGAAGTAAAAGCAGTTATAGAGCCAATTGAGTGGTCAGAGCGTGGGGAAAATTTAGAGGAAGAATTAATTAATTTTTGTAAAGAAAACTTATCTTCTATTAAATGTCCAAAATCTATAGATTTCGAGAAGGAACTTCCTAGACATCCGACAGGAAAGCTCTATAAAAGATTATTAAAAGATCGATACTGGGGCAATAAAAGCTCTAAAATTGTATAAGAAAGGATAACATAATGAGAGAATTTAAAAATGTTGCCGAATTGGCAGATTGCGTTGGTGAAGAAATTGGAGTTAGTGAGTGGTTCTCAATTGATCAAAATAGGATAAATGATTTTGCTGATGCAACTGGAGATCATCAATGGATACACATAGATCCTG
>Ga0208261_1000176_pt1 | contig 27038 bp, 25 predicted proteins | sample Knorr_S7_td_DCM__FD_185595 | JGI IMG/M metagenome (GOLD analysis project Ga0208261, IMG submission 185595) | Marine microbial communities from Southern Atlantic Ocean transect - Knorr_S7_td_DCM_ad_131m_LV_B (SPAdes) (version 3) | ecosystem: Environmental > Aquatic > Marine > Oceanic | place...
TTGCTGGTTCACATCTTTTGCTGATATAGTTTTTGTTGTCTTTTTCATATTTTTACAAAAATGCCCCAAAACTTAATTGATGTGCTCTCATTAGTCAATGATTAATAATAGAGATTTTATAATGAGAAAAACTGATTTTTTGAAATAACATATTTAACTCTTCCAACAAGATCTTCTCCAATAAACGGAGAGTTCGACGATTTTGATAAAATATGTTTATTTTCAAATACCCATTTTTCATTAGGATCAAATATTGTTATTTGAGCTTTACAACCAACAGAGAATAAATCTGCTTCCAAATTCATTATCTTTCTAGGATTTACAGTTAGTTTTTCAATAAGAGATTTTAAACTCATACCATTTTCTTTAACAAGAACTTTATTTACTACACCAAAACATGATTCAAGTCCAATCATTCCAAATTCAGCATCATTAAATGTAGTTTCTTTATCTTCAATTGTATGAGGTGCATGATCGGTTGCAATACAATCAATTAGGCCAGACTTTATTCCTTCAATTAGTGCTTTTCTATCTTCTCTACTTCTAACAGGAGGCGCAACCTTCAAATTAGTATTAAATTCATTTATATCTTCATCAATAAAATATAAATGATGTGGAGATACTTCTGCTGAGATAGGTTTATTTTTCTTTTTGAATTTTTTTAATAGTTCGACTGTTTCCTTTGCTGAAATATGTAGTAAATGTAGTTTCGAGCTTAAAGAATCAGCTAATAATAAGTCTCTGTAAACCATTACAGCTTCCCCTAAGCTTGAATTACCTTTTAATCCAAGATTATTGGAAGTTGAAGAAGCATTCATAACTCCATTATTTCTAAGATAAATATCTTCAGCATGATTCATAATTGGTACATCTAACATTTTCGCATAAGTTAGAGCAAGTTTCATAAATTGAGCATTCTGAATTGGAATACCATCATCGCTAAAAGCAATAGCACCATTTTTTTGCATTAATAACATTTCTGTTAAATCTTCACCCTTCTGACCCTTAGAAACTGAACCTATCGGAAAAATGTCAATTGGTAGTTTTGAACTTTTGCTAACTATATAGTGAATATGCTCAGGGGAATCTATAATAGGGTTTGTGTTAGCCATTGTACAGACCTGAGTAAACCCTCCTCCAAGTGCTGCGAAAGATCCTGACTCTAAAGTTTCTTTATCTTCCCTACCAGGCTCTCTAAAATGTACATGCATATCGCAAAAACCATGTGTTACTACTAATCCTTTACAGTCAACAATTTTATAATCTTTACCTTTTGAAGAAATAGATTCGCCAATTTTTGAAATTTTTCCATTTTCAATTAAAATATCTCCATTGAATGTTTTCTTTAAAAATGGATCAATTATTCTTCCTGACTTTAGTAAAACTTTTTTGGTACTCTTTCCTGAAATCATAATTTTATATTCCCCTCTCCAAGCAACAAATAAAGGATTGACATTCTTGAAGCTACACCATTAAGAACTTGATCTAAAATTACTGCATTATCGGAATCAGCTACTCTACTATCAATTTCTACACCACGATTCATTGGACCAGGGTGCATTATAACAATATCTTTTTTTAATTTGCTAATTCGTTCAAAGGTCAGACCAAATTCACTGTGATATTCTCTTTTTGAAGGAATTCTTCCTAAATGCATTCTTTCCAATTGAATTCGAAGTGCAATAACTGCATCACACCAATTTAAAACTTCATTCAAGTTGTATGTAATATTTATACCTAGTTTTTTAGCATCACTAGGAAGTAAAGTACTTGGACCACAAACAACAACTTTTGCACCAAGCTTTTTTAATGCAAAAATGTTACTTCTGGCTACTCTACTATTTAATATATCTCCAACGATTCCTACCTTGAGACCTTTTATTTTACCAAATTTTTCTTTCAATGTAACCATATCAAGGATAGCTTGAGTAGGATGTTCATGAGAACCATCACCTGCGTTAATGACTGCTCCATCAATATATTCAGTTAATTTTAATGCAGATCCTGGATGACTATGTCTAATAACAGCTCCATCAATTTTCATAGATTCAATATTTTGAACAGTATCTTTTAAGGTTTCTCCTTTTTTAACACTACTAGTTGAGGCAGAAAAATTGATACTATCTGCACCCAATCTCTTTTCTGCTAAAGAGAAGCTAATTTTAGTTCTTGTTGAATTTTCAAAAAACATATTAACAATAGTTTTTCCTTTAAGTAAAATAGCTTTTCTACTCTCAGTTTGAAGGATATCTTTGAATTTGAAAGAAGTATCAATTATTTTATTCAAATCAGAAACTGGAAAATGTTCTAAACCGATAAGATGTTTGCTTTTTAGCATTTAATTCTCCAAATGTTTGCGAAAATTAGTTTATTTGAATCAATTTATCAACAATATCATTTGAGGAAAAATTTTCTAAATCAAAGTTTATGTCATATCTATTAGCACTAAACCACTTATTTTGTCTTTTGGCATATTGTCTTGTTCTAATAAATATATTTTCGATGGCTTGTTCGATAGAAATTTTATTGTTAATAAACAACGATAATTCTTTAAAACCGATATAGTCTATATGAGAAATATCAATTTTTTTATTAATAATTTCTTCAACTTCCTCAATCATTCCACTATTAATCATAAACTCAATTCTTTTTTGGATTCTAGGATGTAATAAATGATTCTTCATTTGTAAATAAACAAAACAATAGTCATTTTTATACTTACTAGCTTTTGAAATTAAATCAAAATTTTCAGACATTGGCTTTCCGGTTGTTTCAAAAACTTCTAAAGCTCTAACAAGTCTTTTTTTATTATTAATATGAACTTTTTCAGAATAAGTTGGATCAATTTCAATGAGTCTCTTAAACAATTTTTCTTTATCATTTTCATATTCTTGTTCTAATCTTTTTCTAATGACTTCATTGGTATGACTTCCTGAAAATATTCCTTCGACTAATGACTTAAAGTAAAGCCCTGTCCCGCCGCATAAAATGGGAGATTTATTTTCTGATAAAATTTGATCTATTTTTTTATCAATTAATTTTAAATATTCACCAGCTGAAATTGTTTCATTTAAATCTTTAAAGCCAATAAGGTGGTGAGGTACTTCATTTAATTGATTTTGATTAGGTTGGGCAGTGCCAATAGAAACTCCTTTGTAAATTTGTCTTGAATCAACACCAATAATTTCTCCATTATTTTTTTTTGCTAATTCTATCGCAATACTTGACTTACCAATTCCAGTTGGCCCAAAAATTGAAATTATTTTTTTCAATTATGCCCCAGTTAACAAATAAAAAATAATTGAAACAGGAGTCAGTATAATTGTTGATAATATTGGTATTCCAATTAAATTTAATATAATTAGTCCAATTAGAATTCTTGGGCCATATACTTCAATATTATATAATGTTCTTGGATTTTTAACAATTAATGGAAGAATTCTTGAACCATCTAATGGATTCAAGGGTAATAGATTAAAAACTGCTAAAACAATATTTATTTGAATGAAAATTTCTAAAGGGAAAATAACTTCTTCACTAAATTGAAAATAAAAATTCAACCTGTAAATAATTGATGCTATTAAGGCAAGAAGCATATTAGATGCTGGTCCAGCCATAGCAATCATCATCATATCAGATCTTGGATTTTTAAGATTTTGCATAAGAACTGGAACAGGCTTTGCCCATCCAAATCCCAAAAAATATAATGCAAAAGTTCCAAAAGGATCTAAATGATTAATTGGATTTAAATTCATACGATTTTGATAATAGGAGGTATAATCTCCAAGCATATATGCCACCCTTGCATGGGCATACTCATGGAAAGTTAATGCAAATAAAATTGTAGGCACTAAAATTAATTGTATTTCTATTGGTAGACTTGCTATTCCCATGTGTTAAAATAAATTAATTCTTCTTTTTATCAAAAGCTTTCATGTATTCACTATCAACAAAATCTTTTGACAAATGAACATATATTTCTGTTGTTGAAATATCGGAATGACCTAATAATTTCTGAATCTCAATCAAATTAGCACCACCATCTATTAAATGAGTTGCAAATGAATGTCTAAAAGTATGAGGAGAAACAGATTTAGTAATTCCAGCTGCATTAACATATTTTTTAATAGATTGCCATACAGCAGCTCTTGTTAATCTTTTGCCATTGTTGCTCAAAAAAACATATTTTTGGTCAGAGGTTTTTCTATTTGAAAGTATTTGTCTTGATTGATATAAGTATTTTTCTAACCATTCTTTTGCATAAAATGTAAGTGGTATTATTCTCTCCTTATTTCCTTTACCAAAAAATCTAATAACATTTGCATCAAACTGAATATTATTTATTTTCAATTCACATAGCTCGCTAACCCTTAGTCCGCATGAATAAAGTAGCTCAATAATACATCGATCTCTTAATCCTAGTAATTCATTATCAGTATTTTCTGATTGTTTAAAAATCTTTTTGATTTCATCGACAGATAAAATTACTGGTAATTTTTTTATCAACTTAGGTGTATAAATACCATTTAAAGGATTTTTTTTTATAACTTTTCTATCAATTAAGTACAAAAAATATGATGATAAAGATGAAAATTTTCTTTTAATAGACCTCGGAGAAATTTTACTTCTACTTAGATATCTAAAATATTTTTTAATTACATCAGGTCGATTTACTGTTTCTTTAAAAGAAATCTTTCTCTTTATTAAATATTTTTCAAAAGATTTTATATCTAGTAAATAAGAATCTATTGTATTTGAGGAGTGGTTTTTTTCAATTTTTAAAACTTGAACGAAGTGCTCTAAGTTTTTAAGCATATCACCCAATCATTTCAATATAAGATTTAGAATCCAATAATGATTCAGTGCTAAAATCAGATGATAATTCAATTTTAACCATCCACCCATTATCATAAGGACTTGAATTAACATTCTCAGGGTCGTCGTTCAAAGCTTCATTAACCTCAACTATTTTACCAGAAACTGGCATAAATAAATCAGATACAGTTTTTACTGCTTCAATTGTGCCAAAAACTTCACCTTCATCAAATGACTCGTCAATATCTGGAAATTCTAGAAAAATTATATCTCCAAGCTCCCCTTGAGCAAAATCAGTTATACCAACTGTAGCAATATTGTTCTCAATTTTAACCCATTCATGTTCAGGTGTATACATTAAATTATCAGGATGATTCATTATCTTTTTCCTTTATATTTTTTAAAAATTTACCTAAAAAATTTATATCAAAATTTCCATTATTAAAGTCTTTATTTTCAAAAATCATCTCTAATAATGGTAAAGTTGTTTTAGGTCCCTCAATAAAGGTTTCTTGAAGAGACCTTTTCATTCTAATCAATGCTTTTTCTCTTGAAGATGAATGAACGACTAATTTCCCAAGCATTGAGTCATAGTTTGTTGGAATTTGATATCCAGCATATATGAATGAATCTATTCTTACTCCGATTCCACCAGCAAAATTTAATGATTCTATTTTTTTTGGAGATGGAATGAAATCATTAAATGGATCTTCTGCATTAATTCTACATTCAATTGCATGCCCATTCATTGATATATCTTCCTGTTTCATTGGAAGCTTTAATCCTGCATAAGTTCTAATCTGCTCTTTAACAAGGTCAATCATGCAGACCATCTCGGTTACCGTATGCTCTACTTGAATTCTAGTATTCATTTCAATGAAATAAAAATTCTTTTGACTATCTACTAAAAACTCTACAGTACCTGCTCCTACGTAGTTTACTTTTTTTGCCAGCTCCAACGATTTATGGGTCAGTTCTTCTCTAAGTACATCATCTACAAATAGCGAAGGTGACTCTTCTATTAATTTCTGATTACTTCTTTGAATCGAACATTCTCTTTCTCCTAGATGTAAATGATTGCCAAATTTATCTGATAGTATTTGAACTTCAATATGTCGTCCATTTTCAACAAATTTTTCAACATATATTTCTGAATTATCAAATGCCATTCCTGCTTCATTTTGAATAATATTAAACCCTTTTTCTGCCTCACTTTCATTTTTCACAATTCGCATGCCCTTACCACCACCTCCAGCTACAGCTTTCAACATAACAGGATAGCCAATTTTATTTGCAATTTTTAAAAGTTCTTTAGATGAAGATAATGTATTGCTTCCTGGAATTATTGGAACACCTGCATCTTTAGCTGCATTTCTGGCATTAACCTTGTCCCCCATAAGATCTATAATCTCAGCATCAGGTCCAATGAATGTAAATCCGTTTTCTTTGCATATTTTACTGAACTTAGCATTTTCAGCTAGAAAACCATATCCTGGATGAATTGCATCAGCGTTCGTAATTTCTCCAGCTGCAATAATTCTTGGAATATTTAAATAACTTTCGACAGCAGGACCTTCTCCAATGCAAATTGCTTCATCAGCAAATTTAACATGTAACGAATTTTTGTCAGCATTGGAATAAACTGCAACAGTTTTGATACCCATTTCATTGCAAGCTCGTATTATTCTAATAGCAATCTCCCCCCTATTAGCAATAAGAATCTTTTTGAACATAATTAGTTAGATGTCTTTAATTTAAATAATACTTGATCAAATTCGACTGGGCTTGAATTTTCTACCAGAATCTCTTCTACAATACCTGATTCCTCAGCTTGAATTTCGTTCATTATTTTCATTGCTTCAACAATACAAATTGTATCTCCAGCATTTACATTATCACCAATATTAACAAAAGGTGAGGATTCTGGATCAGGAGCCGAGTAAAAAGTCCCTGGCATCGGAGATTTAATTTTAATGAGATTTTCTTTAGGTAAATCTTCTGGTTTATCATCAAGATCTTTTGATTCCTTTTTAACTAAATCTGAAATATTAAGATTTTTTGATGATAATTGCTCAGGATCAACGTTTAATACTGGTGGTTTTTTAGTAACCTTAATTTTTTTGAACCAGAATCTGACTTCAATTTCATTTATATCGCTATTTTCAAGCATATAGATAATTTCTTTTATTTTATCTTTCCACATTTATCTATTGTTTTACTCTTTCAGAGTATGAACCATCCTTAGTATCAATTTTAACTAGGTCTCCTTCATTTATAAACAATGGAACTTGAACTTCTAGCCCAGTTTCTAAAGTAGCAGGTTTTAAAGCATTAGTTGCTGTGTTTCCTTTGTGTCCCGGATCAGTTTGTATTACTTTAAGAATTGTCTTAGGAGGTAGAAGTAAACCGATTATCTCTTCATTATCGAAAGAAATTTCAATACTATCACCCTCCTTAATATAAAAATGTCCATCATCCATTAATAAACTATCAACCTGAACCTGTTCGTAAGTATTATTATCCATAAAAACGAAACTATCTCCATCTCTGAATAAATATTGAAATTTTCTAGAAGTAACTCTAATAAATTCTATTTTGGCACCTGAATTAAAGGTATGATCGATAATTTTCCCAGATTGAATATTTTTAAGTTTTGTTCTAACAAAAGCTGGCCCTTTACCAGGTTTAACATGTTGAAATTCTACAATTTTCATTCGAGCATTTTTGAAATTAATTACTGCTCCGTTTTTAATGTCTGCTGTAGTACTCATGATTGTAAATTAATTGAATTAATTGCTTTATAGAAGTTTTCTTATAACTTTTTTTAATAATTCTAGAATGTGTTTTTTTTCGCTCATACTTGAGTCTTTTTTAGCAAATTTTACTTGGTCGATTTCATCAAGCAGTTCATTTAGGTCTTTATCTTTAAAAAATTCTTTTAATTCAGATGAAGTCATTTCAAATGAAATAATGTAAAAATTATTTTGAAAGTATTTTCTTAATACTTCTGAAATCTCAAAAAAGAATTCATTAGAATTTTTTGATAAATCAATTTTTTTGACATCATTTAATGCTTTTGATTTTGGATTAAAATTAAAAAACTTTCTTTTAGAAAATTTTTCATTACTACGTGTTCTTATTAAATAAAGAACAAAGACAATCAATACAAATAAAAGAAATAAAGCAAAAAGTCTTAACCTTTCAATTGGAAATTGAACGTCTTTTAAAGGCTTATCAGGAATAATTGTTGTCATTGTGCTATCTAAAACTGATGATATATATACAAATGATGAATCAGTTTTAAAAATTAAAGCTTCAGATGAATCAGGAAAACTTATACTAGTATATAATGGAGGTATTACTACTTTTCCTGTATCCCAAAAAGTAATTTGAAAGCTAAGAGAAATTGAAGTATCTAGGGTATCTATAAAAGAGTCTTTCATATAAACTTTTGTAGAATCAGATAGCCACAATGATGAATCTTGCCATGAAACAGAATTCAAAGTAAATAATTCTCCTAAATCATTTAAACTAACATTATAAGTTATAGGATCGCCGATTTGTGCAGTTTCTGGAAAAGTCTCATAATATATGTTTGGACTTCTTATATCTTTTTGGCAAGAAAAAATAAATAGCAGAAAAATTAAAATGAAATTTTTCATTAGCTTCTTTTGGCTCTTGATCTAAAAAATTGCATAAGAAACTTTACATAATCATCATCAGTATTAATTTGCAATAAGTCAAAACCAATATTTTTACATTTTTTAGAAAATTTGATAAGTTTCTCATCAGAATATTTTTCAAATTTAACTCTATTTTTTTTGCTAGATGTATCAATCCACGTTGTCTTACCGGTCTCAGAGTCATGAATATTTATGAGGCCAATATTCGGAAAATTTCGTTCATATGAATCATAAATTTGCAATCCAATTAAATCGTGCTTGAAGTTCAAAAATTTAAGTTCGTTCCAAAAATTATCATCTATAAAATCTGAAATTAAAAAAATTACACTTTTTCTTTTGGAAATCTTATTAGCAAAGTCAATTGCGTTTTTTATTGAAGTACGTTTATTGCTATTCTCAAAATCATGATTTACAATATCTGTTATTAATCTTAAAACATGTTTTTTCCCTTTCTTGGGAGGTATATATTTTTCCACCTTATCACTAAATAATGCAAGCCCAACTTTATCATTATTTTTGATTGCTGAAAAGCTTAACATGGCAGCTATCTCAACACCTAAATCAATTTTTAAATCCTTTTTAGAACCAAAAACTCCGGAACTACTTACATCAATAAGAATTAAAACAGATAATTCCCTTTCTTCTTCAAAAATTTTAATATGTGGCTTTCCAGTTCGAGCTGTAACATTCCAATCTATAGACCTTACATCATCTCCGGGAACGTATTCTCTTACTTCTGAAAATGTCATACCTCTTCCTTTAAAATTTGAATGGTAATCTCCTCCAAAGAAATCATTAACAATATTCTTAGTTCTTATTTCAATTTGTCGAACTTTTTTGAGAATTTCTTTTGACATTTTTAATCAAGGAACAGGTACTTCTTGAAGAAGTTGATCAATTATATCTTCAGAAGTAATTTCCTCTGCCTCTGCCTCATATGAAAGTAAAATTCTATGTCTTAAAATATCTTTAGCAACATATTTTACATCTTCAGGAATGACATACCCTCTTCCGTTAATGAAAGCCTTAGCTTTGGATGCCAGAACTAAATTAATTGATGCTCTTGGAGATGCACCAAATGAAATTAAGTCAACAAGTTTTGATAAATTAAATTCTCTAGGATTTCTTGTAGCAAAAACTATATTCAAAATATATTCTGAAATTTTTGAATCTATATAAATGTCGTTCACAAGACTTTGGGCCTCTAAAATTGTTTTTGTTTTAACTACAGGTTTAATTTTATTATCGTTTTGAGTGTTAGCTCTATTGATAATTTCTTTTTCTTCTTCAATTGATGGATAATCAACAACTACCTTCATCATGAATCTATCTACTTGAGCTTCAGGCAATGGATATGTACCCTCTTGTTCAATTGGATTTTGGGTAGCTAATACTAAAAATGGTTTTGAAAGCTTAAAAGTATCATCTCCAATAGTTACTTGCTTCTCTTGCATAGATTCTAATAGGGCACTTTGAACCTTAGAAGGAGCACGATTAATTTCATCCGCTAGAATTATATTTGAAAAAATTGGACCTTTTTTAGTATTAAACTCTCCTGTTTTCTGGTTATAAATGAGCGTACCTAATAAATCTGAAGGCAACATATCAGGAGTAAATTGAATCCTCTTGAAATCTGCGTTAATTAAATTAGCTACAGTGTTTATCGTAAGTGTTTTAGCGAGACCTGGAACTCCTTCTAGTAATATATGACCATTAGATATAATTGAAATAAGAATTTTATCGATTAAATCATTTTGTCCAACAATAACCTCTGAAATACTTTCTCTTAAAGATTCAATAAAAGTAGACTTTTGTTGAATCTTAGAATTGAGCCTATCTAATTCATTTTTTTTCATCAATATTTCTTATTATATGTTTTGTTTCAAATTCTGTGTCAGTTAATGGAACTAAGAATCCACTACTTTGCTTAATTTTTAAAGAACCCTGTAAATCTAATACATTTTTACCAATTATTGAGACAGTTAAGTCTGAAATACCATTTAAATTAATATTTTCAAGTTTAGCAAAATATATGTCATAACCATTAACGATTAAATTAAGTTCAGGTTTCAAAATTTCTTTAAAATTTAAAGTGCCTCCAATTTGTAAGTTAGGCTCTGTTTGAAGTCCCAAACTTTTCTTAGGATTGTATACTGTTCCAATTAAATTTGCTTGACCAATATTATCGATTATATTTAAATCTAAATTTAATCTTCTTATTGGTTCCGGCTTCAATTCAACTGGAAAAGTTTTTAATCTCATAGTCGTATTTCTAATTTGAATTACTCCATTTAGTTTTTGAGTTAAATCTAAGCTACTAGCATTCTGATCTTCTAATGTAATATCAAAAGATATCGTCTCTTTTTTATCTCCAATACTCTCTACATCTTGAAAAAATTGAGCAATATAACTTACAGGAAAGTTTGAAGAAGATTTTAAACGAAACTTGTATTTTTTTAGAATAGGATTTTCTGAATATTGATTTAAATTTAAAATAAAATCAAATTGCCCAATTTCTATTTCTCCATCTATTAAACTACCATTTTCAGCTTTTATAGTAACTGGAAAAAATCTCCCATTTTCATCTATATCTGAATCTTGATTTTGAACACTAGCAAGATCTAAAACTGGATTCTTTAGTTTAATATTAACAGGATTGATTAAATTCAAATCAGTATTATTATTAAAAATAATTTCAGATACAAATTGTAGTGTTTTTGAAAAATTCAAAGTGGTATTTAAAGTGATATTTTCAGAATTAATTAAGATATTTCCTGAACGCTTTATTACTACATCTTCAAGAGTAATATATGCATCTATATTCTCTTCTCTAGCTTTAAAGAAAATTGAAGAAGATTCTTCGAAATCAAGCTCAAATCTATTTGTAAGACTGCTTAAAGTTTGGTTTGATTTATTGAGCTTAAACTCAACACCATCTGATAAATAAAAGTAAAAAGCTATGATTACAATTAATGTGAACCCAAGAAATGCAGCACCAACACTGGCTGTTGTTCTAAGAATTTTGAAAATAGTACTATTCATAGTTGAAAAACTAAGTAATTATAGATTAATAAAAAATCTAAAACTAGTCTTCAACTACCTCAAAATCAGCATCTTTAATTTTCTTATCATCTTTTGCTTCAGATTTAGCTGTATTATCTTGAACCGAAGGCTCATCTTCAGTATTAGCATTTGATGCATCATACATTGATGAAGCTTTAGCACTCCAAACAGAGTTTAAGTTTTCCATTTCGGCCTTAATATCTTCTACCACTGAAGATTCATTGGCTTTTTTAAGCTTTTCTAAGGCGTCATTAAGATCATTCTTATCATCATCTGAGAGCTTATCATCCAAATCTTTCATTTGCTTCTCTGTTTGAAATACAAGTTGTTCAGCTTGATTCTTAGTATCAATCTCTTCTTTTTTAGCCTTGTCTTCAGCTTCATGCTTCTTAGCATCATTTACCATTTTTTCAATTTCTTGATCTGATAAACCGCTCTGAGCTTCGATTCTAATACTTTGCTCTTTAGAAGTTGCCTTATCTACTGCTTTCACATTCAAAATTCCATCTGCATCCATATCAAAAGAAACTTCAATTTGAGGTGTTCCTCTTGGCGCAGGAGGAATTCCATCTAAGTGGAATCTTCCTAGGCTCTTATTATCTTTTGCTAAAGATCTTTCACCTTGAACTACATGAATTTCAACCATTGGTTGATTGTCAGCAGCTGTAGAAAAAATTTGAGATTTTTGAGTTGGAATAGTTGTATTTTTCTCGATTAAAGGAGTTGCAACGCCACCCATTGTCTCAATTCCTAATGTTAATGGAGTAACATCCAATAAAAGAACGTCATCGACATCACCTGCAAGCACACCTCCCTGAATTGCAGCCCCTAATGCTACCACTTCATCTGGATTTACACTTTGATTAGGCTCTTTACCAAAAATTTCTTTTACTTTTTCTTGAATAGCAGGTATTCTAGTTGAACCCCCAACAAGAATAACTTCATTAATATCAGAAGGTGATAATTTTGCATCCTTTAAAGCTTGTTTACAAGGACCTACGACTCTCTCAACTAAATCAGAAACTAATTGTTCAAAATTTGCTCTTGTTAAAGTCATGTTCAGATGTTTTGGACCTGAAGAGTCAGCAGTAATAAATGGAAGATTTATTTCTGTTTGCTTTGATGAAGATAACTCTTTTTTTGCATTTTCAGCTGATTCTTTCAATCTCTGTAAGGCCATTGGATCTTTTCTTAGATCAATACCTTCATTTTTCTTGAACTCGTCAGCAAGCCAATCAACAATTTTTTGATCAAAATCATCTCCTCCAAGCCTACCATCACCATTACTTGCATTCACTTCAATACTTTGGCCTTCATCGTTCAAAATATCAAGTATCGAAATATCAAATGTTCCACCACCAAGATCAAATACGGCAACTTTTTCATCTTTTTTCTTATCAAAACCGTATGCTAATGAAGCAGCAGTAGGTTCATTAATAATTCTTTTAACGTTTAAACCTGCAATCTTTCCAGCATCTTTTGTAGCCTTTCTTTGAGAATCATTAAAATAAGCTGGCACTGTGATTACAGCATCAGTAACAGTTGTTCCTAAATATTGTTCTGCCATTTGTTTCATTTTTTGCAGTACCATTGCACTAATTTCTTGAGGTTGATATTTTTTACCATTAGCCTCAACATTAATTTTCTTACCATCAACAGATACTTCGTAAGGAACTTCCTCAATATCCTTTTTAATTTCAGATGGAGTTCTTCCCATAAATCTTTTAATTGAATAAATAGTATTTTTTGGATTTGTTACAGCTTGTCTTTTAGCCGGATCTCCAACTAACCTTTCTTCCTTTGTAAAACCAATCACAGAAGGAGTAGTTCTACCACCCTCTGGACTAGTTATAACAGTTGGTTCTCCACCTTCCATTACAGCAACACAAGAGTTTGTTGTTCCTAGATCAATACCTATAATTTTACCCATTTTTCTTCTCCTTAAAATTTAATTTCACTTATATTGTTGCAAAGATAATGCCAGAGGGGAATTAATGACAAAATTGACAAATTGTATGACATAAAGTCATATAATTAATTTATTTCTAAAGATCCATCGACCAATTGATATTTTTTGTGCCCGATATCAAAAACATTTTCGTCATGTGTTGCAATGATAATTGTTAGTTTTTTTTCTGTATTCAATTTTTGAAAGAGGGATATCATTTTTAATACATTTTCTTTATCAAGATTGCCTGTAGGTTCATCAGCAATAATAACTGATGGATTATTAATAATTGCCCGCATTACAGCTACTCTCTGCTTTTCCCCTCCTGATAAATCATTAGGAAAAGATTTCATTCTATCTTTAAGATCAAAATAGTCAAAGAGTTTATTAATTTGATTTTTATCAATTTTTTCTTTAGCAATCATTTTTGGTAAACAAACATTTTCCTCAAGTGTTAATTCTGCAATTAGATTATGAAATTGAAAAATAAATCCAATACTCTTGTTTCTAAGCTTATCAATATTTAATTCATCTTGAATTTTTTTACCATTAATTGAAATTTCTCCACTGTCTGCGCTATCAAGAGTTCCAATAATACTTAATAATGTTGATTTCCCAGAGCCTGAAGGTCCTTTGATTGTTACAATACTACCTTCCTCTATTTGAAGATTAATATCCTTCAAAACATTAAGTTTTTTATTTCCGTCAATAAACGTTTTTGTAAGTTGTTTTATATCAATAATCATAGCTGTTTATTAATTATTTTCATCGGACTTAAATTATTTATAAATCTTAATGGAATATTTGTAAAAATTCCAATTAATAGTATAGAGCCCATTAAAAGCCAAAAAACATCAATCATAAGTATTTTCATTGGCAAAGTATCAACTAAATAGAATTCTGAAGAAAGTTTTATAAAAGAGAATTTATTTTGAAATAAAATTATAAATAAAGCAAAAATAATACCTCCACACAATGCAGAAAGGCCAATCAAATAACTATAGATAATAAATATTTTTTTGATATTATTTTTTTTCATACCTAAAGATGAAAAAATTGCTAAATCACGTATTTTATGTGATGAAATCTGCATTATTGAGGAACATAGGTTGAATGATGCAATTAATATGATTAATAATAGAGTAAAAAAAGTTATTTTTTTCTCAATTTCAGTTGCTTCAAAAAGTTGACGATTTCTATCTTTCCAAGATAAAAATGTAAGTGATTGATTTCTTTTATCTGAAATATCTCCATTTACCTCAATTGAAATGTTACTATGATTAAAGATTTCTTTATTAACTCCAAATACTAAAAAATCATCAGATCTTAAAATTCTATTTGAAAAAATATTTGAAACTTTAAACTGATAAATATCAGGAAGGCTTAACGAATTCAACTTAAAATCTTTTGAAACTATTTGAATTTTATCTCCAATATTTAAATTGAGCCTATTAGCAAGAGATTTTCCAATGATAATTTCATCAGTAGAGAGATTTTTAAAATTATTCTGAAGATTAAGATCATAGAAACTATTTAAAGATTCATTAGATACTGATTTGAACTCAATTATATTTTGTTTGTTTTGAGCAATTATTAAAAATTCATCTTCTTGAAATATTGATAAACTCATTTTATCAATATTTAAATCTTGAGAAGTATTTTTAAAGTTAAGATTTTGTAAATCTTCTACTAAATAATCTCCATAAAGTTTTTTTGCTTCATTTTGCAAAATTCCTTGGAAACCATTTAAAACAGAAATAGATAAAACTATTGAAGCAGCGCCGATAAAAAGGCCAACAAATGAAATAAAATTAATGGTGTTAGAACGAAAACCATTTCTAGGAAATAAAAACCTTCTAGCAATTAATAAATATATATTCATTTGTCCCTCAAAACATTAATAGGACTAAACTGAGAAAATCTTTTAACAGATATTGAAGAGATAATAAAACTTAACAGAATACTAATCAATATGATTAAAAGTGAGATATTTATATTAAAATTCATTGGAAGGTAATCAACAAAATAAATATTCTGTTCAATGCTTATATACTTGAATTCATTTTGTAATTGAATAAGTAAATACGATAAAAATACTCCAAATAATGATCCGATTAAGGCAAGAAATATTGATTGAAAAATAAATATCTTTGAAATAGAATTAGTCGATAAGCCATAAACCTTGAGTATTGTAAAGTCAATCTTCTTTTCATCGAATAAAATACTTAAAGAACTTAAAAGCCCAAAAAAAGAAACGATAGCAATTAAGCTAAAAATAAATAAAATTGGCCATTTTTGAGTATCAATCCATTCATAAAGACTTGAATACTTATCATAAACATTCATTTCATAGAATGGGTATTCAATAGAATGATTATCAGGTTTAAGCTTTATCCATCCTGAAATATTATTTTCACTATTAAAGAATTCTTGAAGATTATTTAAGCTAGTAAAAACATTTCTTTCATCAAAATCAGGTATTCCAGAATCATAAATGTATTTAACAGTAAAAAATTCGTATCTATTGCGATTAGAAAAATTATCGAGTTTTTTAGGATTAAAAATTACAACCTGATTTCCAATTTGTATATCAAGCTTGCTTGCTAAAGTTTTTCCAATAATAATTGATTCATTTCCTAGAATATTACTATCTAAGGAACTAAACAAATCCATTTTAAAAAAATCATTGATAGGATATGCATTAATAACAATACTTTGAGTATCTTTTTTTGACTTTAATAAAGCTACTTTTTCAAGATATGGTACTGTTTCATTGGCGAATGGTAGATTGAACTCATCTTGACTAATTTCATCATCAAATAAATGATTTATAGTACTATAACCATTTAAATTTGATAATTTTTTTGAAATTTCGGTTTCAAAACCATCTATTGAGCTTATAACGATGTTTAATGAAGCTACTCCTAAAGATAAACTAACTATAGTAATGAGATTCGTTAAACGAAAAACTAAACTACTATTTTTTGAAATAAATAATCTTTTTATTAAGAAAAATACAAGTTTCATTTAAGGGATTTTAATGTAGGAAAAATTATAGCATCTCTAATCCATCGAGTATCTATAAGTAGCATAACCAATCTATCAATTCCAATGCCTACTCCTGCTGTTGGAGGCATTCCAGTTTCAATTGCCTCTAAAAAATTTTCATCAATAGGAAATGCTTCTTCATCTCCGCTGTCTTTTTTCTTGGACTGATCTTCAAATCTTTTTCGTTGATCAATGGGATCATTCAACTCTGAAAAGCCATTTGCAAATTCCATTCCCGCAATAAATAATTCAAATCTCTCGGTAAAATCTTTATTTCCATCTCTATCTACCTTTGCTAGTGGAGATATTTCAACAGGATGATTTATCACATAGGTTGGTTGAATCAAATTTGGCTCAACTTTTCTTCTCATTATTTCATCAATTAAAGTAGCTAAACTATCTTTCTTAGTAACCTTAAGCTTTAAATCTTTACAGAGTTTGTATACTGCTGAATGGTTTGAAATATCTACCTCATTACCAGTATGATCCTTAATTAGCTCTCCCATCGTTTTACGGACAAATTTCTTACTAAAATCAATTTTGTGACCATCCCATGATATTTTTTTCATACCTAAATCATTAACTACTTTCTTAAACATCTCTTCAACAAAATCCATCATGAAGTTATAATCTGAGTAAGCTTGATAAAATTCTAGCATGGTAAATTCAGGGTTATGACTTCTATCAATACCTTCATTTCTAAAATCTTTTGAGAGTTCATAAACTTTCTCAAATCCACCTACAATTAACTGTTTTAAATATAACTCAGTTGCAATTCGTAGATAAAAATCTTGATCTAATGCATTATGATGAGTAGTAAATGGTTTAGCATTTGCTCCTCCATAAATTGGTTGCAATACTGGAGTTTCTACTTCAATATATCCGTGATTATTTAAAAAAGATCTGATAGAATTAATTATTTTGAATCTTTTAATAAAATTTTCTTTTGTTTCAGGATTAATAATCAAATCAAGGAATCTTTTTCGATATCTAAGTTCTTTATCGGAAACTAAATTATATTTTTCTCCGTCTTTCTCTTTAACATCAGGAATAGGTTTAATGCTTTTAGATAAAATTGTCAAATGAGAAACTTTAATTGTCAAGGCATCAGTTTTTGTTTTGAAAACCTTACCTTCAATGCCAACAAAATCACCTATGTCGGTAAGCTTAAACAGATTATAATTATCTTCTCCAACGTCATCTCTTGCAATGTACAATTGAATACGACCCTCTTGATCTTGAATATTGGCAAAAGATGCTTTTCCCATTCTCCTCAGTGACATAATTCTTCCAGCTATGGAAACTTTAGAGTCAATTAACTTATCATTTATTTCTGATGTATTATTAGAGCATGTAAAATCATAAGCATAAGGTTCTACACCTAATTCACGAATTTTTTTTAATTTTTCAAGTCGATTATCAATGATTTGTTTTAAGCTTTTATTTTCCATTTTGAAAACTTATTTATTTTTTTCCATTTTATCTAACAAATAACTATATATAAACTCATCAATATTACCATCCATAACTGATTTTATATTTCCAACCTCATGCTTTGTTCTATGATCTTTAATCATATTATAAGGATGAAATACATAAGATCTAATTTGATTACCCCATCCTATATCTTTTTTCTCTCCTTCAAGTTCCTTTTTATTCTGTAACTGTTTTTCCACTTCTAATTGAAAAAGTTTTGATTTTAAAACCTTTAAAGCTTGTTCTTTATTTTTGTGTTGAGATCTTTGAGTTTGACATTGAGTAACAATTCCTGATGGTATATGAGTTATTCGTATGGCTGAGTCAGTTTTATTGACATGTTGACCGCCAGCACCACTTGATCTAAAAGTGTCTATTCTTAGATCTTTATGATTGATATCAATATCAATATCATCATTAACTGCTGGAGAAACTGTAACAGAAGCAAATGAGGTATGTCTTCTACTGTTTGAATCAAATGGTGAGATTCTAACCAATCTATGTATACCAATTTCAGCCTGTAATAAGCCATAAGCATAATCACCAGAAATTTCTACTGTACAATCTTTTAATCCTGCTTCATCTCCATTTTGAAAATCAATTACATTGAACTTAAAACCTTTAGATTCTGCCCACATAGAGTACATGCGATATAACATTTCAGCCCAATCTTGACTTTCTGTTCCTCCTGCTCCTGGGTGAATGGTAATTATGGCATCATTCATATCATTCTCACCATTTAAAATAAGTTTCAATTCAAAATCTTTGATAAGACTTGAAAAAACATTTAACTCTTTTTCAACTTCATCCTCTTCAACTTGATTTTCATTTAAAAATTCAAAGAGTACTTCAACATCTTCAGCTTTTTGAACAAGATTTTGTCTAAGAGAAATATCTTTTTCAAGAAAAGATATTTGTCTCATGATAGAGGTTGATTTAGAATTGTTTTCCCACATTGTGGGATCAGAAATTTGTTCTTTTAATACTTTAAGATCAGAAGTCTTTGATTCGAGGTCAAAGATGCCTCCTAATTTGGTTATATTTTTCTAGAGATAATGAATATTTTTCTTTTAAATCCATACACTCAACAATACCCCAATAGTTAATAAAACTCCTGTTAAGAAATGAATACCTATAGTTGAAACATTTACAATTAATAACTCATATGGTAATTGCTGAACATTTGCATCTTCTTTTTCCCATTCATTTAACCAATCAGATCCTTTTTTTGAAGCAAAATTAAATATCAATAATGGAATAAGTGCAATAAGTGTAAAATAGTTTTGAGCATAAATAGATGCCCCTACAATAAGTAAAAATGATACAATCATTAAATTTTTCCAAACTGAAAACGGTTTTCTATAGTTAGCTTTATCTCCAGGGCCAGCTAATTTAACAACCCAACTATTTTTGTGAGCTGCTTTATCAGCGTTATAATCTTGAAAACAGTTAATAAAAAGAACTAATGCAATAAAAATTCCAACAGGAATTGAGTAAAACAGTGTAACTACAGGATCAATCAATTGGTTTGGAGCAACAGCTAAATTCTGCATCAAAGCAGCTCCATATACCATGAGAGGGCCAAAGCCAATAAATACTGCCAAATCACCTAAACCATTATAAGCAAGTTTAAAAAATCCTGTATACATAATACCTAGAAAAACTCCTAAATAACCCAAATACATCAATATTGAATCTATTCTTCCATCGAAAAATAAGTTATTTAGGTTTAAACCAATTAAAATGGTTATAGAAAAAAAACAAATTGAAAGTAATAGCATATTAGTTGGAGTAATTAATCCTGATTGTATAGCTCTAGAACCTCCATTAAATGGACTTGCTAATTTATTCATCTCATCATTTCTAGACTTATGATCAAAATAATCATTAATATTATTAGTGCCAATCTGGGCACAAACAGCTCCTAAAAGCACCATCCAAAATATAGACCAATCAAAACTGCCAAACTGTTTATATGCAATAGCAGAACCGAGCATAATTGGAGCAATAGTTGCTGTCAAAAATGGAGCTCTAACAACTGTAACCCAATATTTTAATGTATTAACAATGTTGTTTTTAACTTCTGTAAAAAATCCAACTCTATTTTCTGGCACTTCCATCCATTCAAACTGTTTTTCCGCATAGAAATCAACATATTTTATTGTTGTTGGTTGAATTTTATAATATCCAATCACATCATTAGCAATCAAAAACTCGTCATGCATATATTCTGAAAAAGCTTTGGTTACATTTAGAATTGCATTTTTAGCTTTTTCAACTTCATCTTTATCCGTGACTTTTGATGCAAATGCATCAATTTGTAATTCTTTAATACCATCTTCACCGTCAGGTCTTATAACACATTGCACCTTTGGATTCATAGCAATTTGTACAGCTTTTCTTGATGGATTGAAGGTAAAAAAATATATGTCTAAACCATGATTTGCAAAATAAACATTTGCTGCAGATGAATTTCCAGCAACGCTTGTAGATAAAGTCATAAAATCGGATCGATTTAGTAAATCTAAAATTTTGTCTTTTAACATAATTAAGCTTCCTCTATAAATTCATTCATTTTTTCTTTAAGCAACTTACCAAGATCGTCTAAAGATAGGCCTGAACTTATAAAATATCCATTCTCTGCGACAGAAATTTTTCCACTTTCTTCCGAAATGACAACTGCTATTGCATCACTTTCCTCTGAAATTCCCAACGCTGCTCTGTGTCTCGTTCCCATTTCAGGATTCAGAGTTTTACTTTCAGTTAAAGGTAAAATACACGCTGCAGCTTCTATAAGATTGTTATGAATTATTACTGCTCCATCATGCAAAGGAGAAGATGGATTAAAGATTGAAACTAACAGTTCTGGGCTAAATGAAGCATGCATAGGTACTGCATCTGAAACAACATTTTTTAATGAATTTTCCCTTTCAAAAACTAATAAAGCTCCCCACTTATTTCTCATTACTTCTTGAATACTAGATAATATATCTTCTTGAATTGCAGTTTTTTCAATTTGAAAAAGCTTTCTTAAAATACGGTTTTGACCAACAGAAGTTAATAGTCTTCTAATTTCTGGTTGAAATAAAATCACAAAAACAACTACCCATACAGTTTGAAATAAGTTTAGAAGCCAAGAAGTTGCTTTAAAACCCAAGATATTAATTATAAATCCTGCAAAGAAAATAATTAATAACCCTATTAACATTTGTCCTCCTCTAGTGCCTCTAAAATAAGAGTAGGCATAAGAAAATATGAAAGTAACTAGAATCAAGTCAAAAAGATCTGTTAGAGTAAACTTTAAAAAACTTATCTCAAAAAGGTTCATATATTAATTTAGCTAATTATATTGTTTGAATTAAAAATTTTATTTGCAATTACCATAGCTCTATTTGTTTCAACTACATCGTGAACTCTAAAAATTTTAGCTCCTTTTTGTAGTCCAATAATATTTGCAGCTATTGAACCTTCAAGCCTATCGTTTTCCGGAAGATTTAAAGATACTCCAATAAAAGATTTTCTAGATGCACCAAGCAAAACAGGAAAATTCATTTTAACAAACTGGTCTAAATTATTAATTATTTCAAAATTATTTTCAACTGTTTTACCAAAACCAATTCCTGGATCAATTATTATTTTATTTCTATCAATTCCTTTAGAAACAACAAAATCAATTCGAGCAAGAAGGTATTCTTTGATATCAGAAATAAGTGACTGATACTGAGGATTATCTTGCATATTTTTTGGTACTCCTTTCATATGCATTAAAACAATCGGACAATTAAATTTTAAAGCAACGTCAACCATCAAAGAGTCAATTTCCATAGCGCTTATATCATTTATAACTGAAGCACCTGCCTCTAAAGCTTCACTGGCAACTTTGGATTTTGTTGTATCGATTGATATACACACATCAGATTCTTTGCAGATACCCTCAATTACAGGAATTACTCTCGAAATTTCTTCCTTTAAACTTACTGAATCTGAAAATGGTCTAGTTGACTCTCCTCCTATATCTATTATATCAGCACCTTGTTCCACCATTTCTAGTGCACGATCTATAGCAATATTTTTTTCAAAAAAATCTCCACCATCTGAAAAAGAGTCTGGTGTTATATTTAGGATTCCCATGATTAATGACTGCTTTTTTTTACTTAAAAGCCAATCATTTAGATGTTCAATATTCATGAATTATTTTTTTGTGATTTTTTTCCCAGACACTAAGACTTTAATATCTGATTCATCTATTGTTTCATGCTCAAGAAGCTCTTGTGCCATTAAATGAAGTAAATCAATATTATCTTCTAGTATTTTCTTTGCAGAATCTTGGGCAGTTTTAATAATAGACACAACTTCGTGATCAATTTTTTGAGCTGTTTCTTCACTATAATCTCTATGTGATTGAATTTCTCTTCCTAAGAAAATTTCTTCATTCTTTTTTCCAAATGCCATTGGTCCTAGTTTATCGCTCATTCCCCATTCACAAACCATTCTTCTTGCTATACTTGTTGCTCGCTCAATATCATTTGAAGCACCAGTGGTTATTTCATTTAAAATTAAATCTTCAGCTGCTCTTCCACCCATCATAACAGCTAATCTGCTCAAAATATATGTTTTGGAATAACCATGCTTTTCATCGATTGGAAGTTGCATTGTAACTCCTAAAGCTCTTCCTCTTGGAATAATAGTTACTTTATGAACTGGGTCAGCTTCTGGAGAAAAAAGCGCTACAACGGCGTGTCCAGCTTCATGATAAGCAGTTACTTTCTTCTCATGCTCAGATAAAACCATACTTTTTCTTTGTACTCCCATTAAAACTTTATCTTGAGCCTCTTGAAAATCACCATTATCTACATAAGTTTTTCTCTTCCTAGAAGCAAGTAGCGCAGCCTCATTTACCAGGTTTGCTAAATCAGCACCAACCATACCAGGTGTACCTTTAGCAATATCAAGTAAATTGACTGTTTTAGGCTTTATTTTTATTTTTTTAGTATGAATCTTAAGTATATCATGACGTCCATTTAAATCAGGAACATCCACAACAACTTGCCTATCAAATCTTCCAGGTCTTAATAGAGCAGAATCAAGAACATCAGGCCTGTTTGTGGCTCCCATAACAATAACGCTACTAGAGTTATCAAAACCATCTAGCTCAACAAGTAATTGATTTAAAGTTTGTTCTCTTTCATCATGACCGCCCCCTAAGCCTGCTCCTCTTTGTCTTCCAACAGCATCAAGCTCATCAATAAAGACAATTGCAGGTGCATTTTTATTAGCTTGCTCAAATAAATCTCTCACTCTGGATGCGCCAACTCCAACAAACATTTCTACAAAATCAGCACCACTTATACTAAAAAAAGGGACATTTGATTCACCAGCTACTGCTCTGGCTAATAAGGTTTTACCTGTTCCAGGAGGACCAACTAATAAAACACCTCTTGGAATTTTTCCTCCAAGTTTTTCAAATTTTTTAGGACTTTTTAAATAAGCTATAACTTCTTCAAGCTCTTCTTTGGCCTCAACACATCCAGCAACATCTTTAAACTTAACTTTCTTTTGATTACCTGAAAAAATCTTTGCCTTGCTTTTTCCGAAACTAAAAACATTATTCATTCCGTTCCCAGAACCTTGCATTCTTCTAATTAAAAATAACCAAAATGCAATTAACAACAACCATGGTGCAAAACCTAAAAGCCATCCTGTCCAATCAATTTTTTCACCTTCAAAATTGTATTCAATATTCTTTTCATCCCATAAAGCAATCTGATCAGTATAATCTGATGGCAAATAAACAACAAATAGGGTTCTTTCTGTGAATTCAGAACCATGTTTGTTAGTTAAAGTTTCTGGCTCAAAAAGCACACCATGAAAAGAGCTATCGTTTTCAATTGATGCTTCTTTAATTTTATCTTCTGAAAGCAATTTTTTATAAGTATTGTAAGATATCTCAACTTCATTATCTGATTCATCAGGAAGAAATGCAAAAGAAGCGATAATAAAAAGTATTATCGATGCCCAAATAAGTAATGAACTTGGACCTGATGATGATTTTTTTGGGCTTGGCTTTTTATTTGTTTGATTTTTCATTGGAGAAGAATTTAATAAAAATGATTAATAAAAAAACTAATTCCTAAAGAAATTTAGTTTTACAATTTTTACTGAATTTTCCTTGATTTTATATTTTTCGCTTAATTGGTGTCCAGCAACCCAAATAATTTCATCATCATTGCAAATAACTAACGATTGTTTTCTATTAATTAACGACAATTTTTTATCTTTTAAAAATTTCATTACTTTTTTATTTCCTTTCATTCCTAAAGGTAAAAAACTATCATCATCTCTTACTGATCTAATAACTAAATTATTTTTTAGTTTAGAACCGTCAATATATTCTACTTGAGTACTAGAAGAAAAGTTTTTTGGATATTCTTCGAAATTCCATGAAAAAGTAAAATGATCTTCTTTCATTTCAACGCCTGCATCAACTTTTTTATAGAATTCTTTATCTAAACTTTTGTAAATAAATATAGAGTTTCTATCAATATGAATAGTACTTTCAAAAATTTTTCTAGTACTTCCAGTATTATTTTTTCTGAAAAAATCTTTTAGCTCGCGAATATCCGTTTTTGTTAATGTTCTGTTTCTTAAACATATGTTTGATATAATCCTTAGCTGAACTAAAAAAGGTAAATTAAAAAATTCAGATTTATCAATTTCAACAACATCTTCTTTTACGCTATAATTATCTGAATTGCAGAAATTTTGAACATTAAATGAAATTAAATCATGAACCTCATCAATACGCTCATTGAAATTAATAAATGGCAAATGAATGTCTTTTTTTAGTTTTTTTAGTTCATTAAAAATATTTTTTCTTAAAAAATTTCTCGTAAATGTTATATCTAAATTTGTGGGATCATCTATAAACTCAACGCAATGCTTTGAAGAATAATTATTAATTTCATCTTTAGAAATATTATGCATAGGTCTAATAACGTTATGATTTTTTTTTCTAATTCCTTGAAGACCATCAAATCCAGATGAATTAAGAATTTTCATCATTACAGTTTCTGCCTGGTCATCTGCATGATGAGCAGTAACAATAAAGTCTGCATTAACTTCTTCTCTAATTTTTTCAAGCTCATTATATCTTATTTTTCTAAACTCTGACTCAATATTTGAATTAATTTCATTAGCATCAATATTTCTAATAATTAAGTTATTTTTATTAACACACTCAGCTTTAACAAGGTTTTCCATTTTTTTCGATTCAGAATGATAATTGTGATTAATATGAGCAACAGAAAATTTGAATTGTTTTTTATTTTGTTGGAAAAAATGCAACATAACCATTGAATCTATTCCTCCAGATACTGCTAAAAGCAAGTGTGAATTCTTATCACAATCTAAAGATTTCAGATTTGTTATGATTTTATTTCGCATACTTCACTAAAAATGGGTTTGTCTTTAATTCATATTCTAATGTTGTTATTTCACGATGCCCAGGGAGCAAGGTAGAATTAACATCAAACGAATTTACAAACTTTTCTAGTGATTTTTCCATATGTGCAGGATTTGATGTCTGAAGATCTGTTCTTCCGATTGATCCCTTAAAAATTAAGTCACCGCAAAAAATTAAGGAATCAATTTCAAAACTCATGCATCCAGGAGAATGACCTGGATTATATGTTAACTTAAAATTGAACGAACCAATACTTAATGTACTTGCAGTTTCTTCAATCCAATGACTTACAACTGGTCTTTCTGACTTTACACTCATATAACCTTTCATAACATCATAATAATCAAGCATAATGCTATTCCCTCTACAAATATAAAAGGGAATCTTATAATGTTTAATACAATCGCTTGCTGACGCTATATGATCAATATGAGCATGAGTAGCTAACACTGCTATTGGATTTAAATTTTTGGATTTTATATAATCATCAATTAACTCAAAACCTAGTCCAGGATCAATTATAATAGTGTCTTTTTGATCATTAGACAGAATATATATATTTTGATCAAGTAGTCTTGAGATAATTTTTTTGTAATGAACCATTAAACTCTATCGAAGAAAAATCCACCCAAAGAATTAATTTTATCCTGATATGAATGCGGATTTAAAAATCTAACAGTTGCTGCAATACTTGATAAAATAGAATTACCATCTTGTGGAGTAAAACAAAATCCTGAAACCTCATGATCATTACGAACATTTATCGAATCTTCAACAATCACAGTCTGATTTAAAATTCTTCCGTATAAACCTTGGTCTCTACCAAATGAAAAAACTTCATTGGTTGAATGATGTTCTGTTAATGAAACTCTATCATTGCTTGCAAGCAAATCAATTACTTTCTTTTTTGTAGTAGGTTCTTTTAGCTTTAGATTAAACCATACTGTATGCATGTATTGGGAATTAACCTTCATTGCTGAAGAAAATAAGTCAAGATCTAAATTCATTGTTTTAAACAACCCAGCTGCATCTTCGGCATGATGGGTACCATAAACTGGATGGCCATGATCATTTACAGTGGGAGCAGGAACAAAACTTCCAGTTTGACTGATATCATTACTTCTGCGTATACATACAAATTTTCCATCTATCAAGTTATCAGGTGAAATATTTAGAGCAATGGTGTTTACCAAGCAGGCAATATTGTGTGTATTGCAAGAAACAATTTGTAAAAATTGGTCTTCAGAATTAATAACATGATCATTTATTCCTCTTGCATATTTCTTACCAAAACCATCCTCACTTCCTTGAGCAAGAAACCCTTTTACTTTATCAGCATATTTTTCATAAAAATCTAATTTATTTTTATGCCCAAAACCCTTTGGAGTACAATCAATAACTACAGATGCTCTTGATACTGCTTCCTCCATTGTAAATTCTGGTTCTAAACCGATTTCTTTAAAATTTTCAACTCTATCCTCATGAACAGAAAGCCTTGCTCCTTTAGCAATTAAATTCTTTATTTTAGGTGCATCTTTTGTTA
>Ga0208261_1000177_pt1 | contig 26992 bp, 32 predicted proteins | sample Knorr_S7_td_DCM__FD_185595 | JGI IMG/M metagenome (GOLD analysis project Ga0208261, IMG submission 185595) | Marine microbial communities from Southern Atlantic Ocean transect - Knorr_S7_td_DCM_ad_131m_LV_B (SPAdes) (version 3) | ecosystem: Environmental > Aquatic > Marine > Oceanic | place...
AACTGCCCCTGCACCGTCACCGAATAGAACACAGGTTGTTCTATCTTCCCAATCTGTAAATGTGCTTAGGGAATCACTTCCAATTAGCAGAATCTTTTCCATTCCACTATCGGCAAATTGCATTGCGGTAACAAGTCCATAAACGAAACCGGAGCATGCGGCATTTAGATCGAAAGCCCCGCAGGATAAACCAAGATTATTTTGCACAATAGAAGAAGTAGCAGGCACGACCTTGTCAGCGGTTGTGGTGGCAAGGATAAATAGGTCTATCTCATCGGGTTTGACTCCAGCTTTTTCTAATGCGGCTTTCCCAGCATTAGTAGACATTTCGCTTACTTTTCCATCGATATGTCGAGAGGAAATTCCACTTCGTTCTTTGATCCATTCATCTGAAGTGTCAACCATTTGTGATAGTTCGTCATTTGTAAGGATTCTCTCAGGAAGATCTATAGCCCATCCTGTAATTCGCCCAAATGCCATTTTGAACCCCTCAACTAAAATTTTTCTAAATGACTTGTAATAAAGGTAGCGCTTAAAACCCTAAAGATGTGTTTCTCTCTTTTTTGCGACTAGGGTCAGTCAGTTATGAACGACCATGAAATAGCAGGTCTTTTAGCACGAGAAGCTGGAGAGCTTCTTTTAGAGCTGAGAGAAAAAGGCTTGGACAAAGGAGTTTCCGGCTATCAGCTGCAGGTGATAGCAGACCGAGAAGCTCACTTGCACATAAGTAAAAGGTTGAAAGAGTTATGTCCTGAAGATTTTTTGTTATCAGAAGAAGGACGGGATGATAAGGCTCGTTTAGAAGCCGAAAGAGTATGGATCGTTGATCCTCTTGACGGCACACAAGATTATGGACGTATGGGAAGTATTGAATGGGCAGTTCATGTCGCTTTAGTATCGGGAGGTCAACCTTTAGCTGGAGCAGTTAATTTGCCTGCTATAGGGACTCTTTATGGGACGCTTCAAACTCCGACAAAGCAGGATTCTGTTAATAATCCTCCTGTTGTCATAACTAGTCGCTCTCAGTGGGGGGAAGCGGAAGCGGTTGCAGCCTCTATAGGAGGAGTAGTTCGTTCAGTTGGTTCAGCTGGAGTTAAGGCCATGGCTGTTGTAGGTGGAACTGCGGATATTTATGTACACCCCTCAGGTCTGTACGAATGGGATGTATGTGCTCCGGCTGCAGTAGCTGCATCTGCTGGACTGGATGTAAGCGGAGTAGATGGTTCTTTTTTAACATACAACAAAGAAAGGCCAGTAGTTCCCGGTCTTTTAATAAGCAAGCCTGAATACACAGCCGCGGCTTTAGATGCATTGCATTACTGAAAAACGTTAAGAAAGTTATTTTTCACGGTATTCTGGGTGATCTGCAATTAAGAAGACGGTTGGAATCCGTCACTGTCCCGCAACTGTGTTCCTCGTCGAGGTAAGTCAGACCTAAGAGCAGAAAAAGTAAAACCATAAGTTCCCGCGGAGGAACGGTTAAGGAATGAAGTTTCTTCTCCCAACCGTGACTTAAGGGAGGAGGAATAATGAAATTAAAAAGCAATCTAATAGCATTTCTAGGGATTCTCTGCCTCATAAGCGTTTCCTGTAGTTCAGACAGTTCTAATGGACAAGTTCCTGTTTCGGGAGGATCTGAAAGTATTGAGGTAGCAGAGAGAATTATTTCACTGTCCCCAACGGCTACTGAAATACTTTTTGCAATAGGTGCAGGAGAACAAGTAGTCGCTGTTGACGATCAGTCAAATTTTCCTGTTGAGGCGCCAATGACTTCACTTTCTGGATTTACGCCAAATATCGAGTCGATCGCTGAATATCAACCTGATTTGGTAGTTGCGTCTTACGATCCGGGTGATTTGGTTAGTGGTCTTGAAGCTTTAGAAGTTAAGACTGTACTCCAATCGGCTGCTTCATCAATGGAAGATACGTATGCACAGATAAATGAGTTAGGTGTTTTAAGTGGACAGGAGGCTGAAGCTAACGAATTAATCGAGACAATTAGATCAGATCTGAGTGAAATAGCATCCAAAAAAGTGGGGGAGGGACTCACTTATTATCACGAGATTGATAACACTTTTTATTCACCGACTTCGAAGACATTTTTAGGCAAACTTTACTCACTTCTTGGCCTAGCAAATATTGCAGACCCAGCAATCGAAGGTGGTTTCGGATGGCCACAGTTATCAGCGGAATTCATCATTGATGCAGACCCTGATCTAATTTTTCTAGGCGACGCTGATTGGGGCGAGTCTGCAGAAACTGTAGCTGCCCGTCCGGGCTGGGGATCTCTGACAGCTGTCGAGAAAGATCAGGTAATTCCTGTTGATACAGATACTTCTGGGCGTTGGGGTCCACGGGTGGTAGATTTTCTTAGATCAGTCCGTTCTTCAATTGAAGAAATCTCAGGCTAGTAATTGGGGTGTATATTCCTACCGATGAAAAGGATCGTTTCACAAAACCTGTCACTTTAAGTAAATCACAACTGTTTATAGCTCTAATAGCAGTATTGATTACAGCTTTTGCAGGTTTGGTTTTTGGTCCTGCGGATCTAGGAATGAAAGCAGTCATTCAAGAACTCTTGGACCGACTGCCTTTAATTCATTTTGATTCAGGGCTAAGTTCAAGACAGCAAGCAATTCTGTTTGAGATTCGACTTCCCAGAGTAGTTTTGGGTTTACTTGTAGGCTCGATGCTTGCAACAGCAGGCGGTGCTTATCAGGGGGTTTTCCGTAATCCTCTCGCGGATCCATACCTTCTCGGTGTTGCCGCAGGTGCGGGATTTGGAGCCACATTGGCAATAGTTTTAGATATTGGTGACGGGTTGGGTTTTTTAGACCCAGTTCCATTAGCTGCATTTGCCGGAGCTCTTATTGCAGTAGCTTTAACATATACAGTCGGCAGTGGTCGTGGCAGAGTGGACCAAGTCACAAGCCTTGTTCTTGCTGGAGTTGCAGTAGCTAGTTTTTTTACAGCAGTTCAAACTTTTGTTCAACAAAGAGAGTCAGAAACCATCCGCCAGGTTTATTTCTTTGTTTTAGGCCAACTCAGAACAGCAGGCTGGAATGAAGTAACTTTGTTAGCCCCTTACACACTTATTTGTATTTCAGTGATTTATTTAGCCAGAAAACGCTTGGATGCTTTAACTGTAGGTGATGAGGAAGCTGGTTCTTTAGGTTTGGATGTTAGACGGATGCGCTTAATTACAGTCATTGCTGCTTCACTCGGAACAGCTGCTGCAGTTGCTGTTAGCGGACTCATTGGGTTTGTTGGCGTAATCGTTCCCCACACGATCCGCTTGATTTTCGGAAGTAGTTACAGAGTTATAATTCCTTTAACAATTTTTTTCGGCGGAGCATTTCTAGTAGTAGCAGATTTGGTTGCTCGGTTAATCCTTCAACCCGCTGAGATACCAATAGGAGTTGTTACGGCTTTTCTTGGTGCGCCTTTTTTCGTAGTAATTTTAAGAACAGCTTGGAAAAACTAATGAAAGCGATTGATTGTAAAAACGTTTCTGTAAATCTTGGTGGATATGAAGTTCTAAAAGGAATTGATCTTGAAGTAGAAGTGGGCGGTTGGACAACGATTGTTGGTCCAAATGGAGCGGGTAAAAGCACTTTAATAAGGGCCACTGGTGGAATCGTAAAATCTTCAGGAAATATAAAGATAGTTGATAGAAATGTTCAGGATTTGGGACATAGAGAGCTGGCTAAATTTGTTGCTGTTGTATCACAAAAACCGGTAATTCCTATGGGGATGAGAGTAATCGATTACGTTCTTTTAGGAAGGATTTCGCATTTAGGCTTTTTTGAATCTGAAGGTGAACAAGACATTGAAGCTGCGGTTCTAGCACTTGGATCATTAGATGCCGCACGTCTATCAGACAGATTTGTAGGTACTCTTTCGGGCGGGGAGAAACAGCGTGTTGTAGTTGCACGAGCACTAGCACAGAGTTCTCCAGTGCTTTTGTTGGATGAACCTACGACAGCATTAGATATGGGACATCAACAGGAAACCTTAGAACTTATAAATCAACTGAGAGTAGAGAGAAACTTAACTGTTCTTTCCACTATGCACGATCTGACTCTTGCTGGTAGATACAGCGAGCATTTAGCGATGCTTGTGGGAGGAAAAATTGTTGCCGAGGGTTCTGCAGAAGAAGTTATTACAGAGTCGTTAGTGACTAGTCATTATGGTGCACGTGTAAAGGTAATAGATGATAAAGATGGACCAATCGTGGTTCCGTTACCGTATTGATTTTTATTAGGGTAATTCTGAGAGTACTTTAAAATTAAACAATTTTTAGGAGTAAATATGACTGACACTGAAAAGAAAGCGGTAGAGATTTTTGGTAAAAGGATGTCTTATCTAGATCTTGGTGAAGGCGACCCTATTGTTTTCTTGCACGGAAACCCCACTTCGTCATATTTATGGAGAAACATAATACCACATGTATCTAAAATGGGAAGATGCATAGCACCAGATTTAATAGGTCAAGGAGATTCGGAAAAACTTGATAACTCCGGTCCTGATTCTTACAAATATGTAGAACACCGCAAATATCTATTCGAATTGTTGGAACAAATTGGAGTTGAGTCTGATGCAACTTTCGTCATCCATGACTGGGGTTCTGCCTTAGGTTTTGATTGGGCTATGCAAAACCCTGATTCAGTCAAAGGAATTTGTTACATGGAAGCGATCGTAAAACCATTCGAATCATGGGATGACTGGCCAGAGAATGCACGCGGTATTTTTCAAGGTTTCCGTTCAGAATCTGGAGAGGACATGGCTCTTGAAAAAAACTTGTTTGTTGAAGGTGTGTTGCCGGCAGCCGTATTGAGAGACTTAGAAGAAGAAGAGATGGCTGAATACCGCCGTCCTTTTTCTGAATCTGGTGAGTCACGCAGGCCTACCCTTACATGGCCGCGTGAAATCCCAATCGAAGGATTTCCAGAAGATGTAACAGAAATAGTTACTGCCTACGCGAAATTTATGTCAGAAGCGTTATTTCCAAAATTATTTATTAATGCAGAACCAGGGGCGATTCTGAAAGGTAAACAAAGAGAATTTTGCCGCCAATGGCAAAACCAAACAGAAATAACAGTCGCAGGTAACCATTTTATACAGGAAGATTCACCTGACGAGATTGGTACTGCATTGAGTTCTTGGTACTCGAACCTGTCTAGCTGAGGTTCACTGGTGTTGAAACTTCTGAAAAGAAGTCTCCACCTTTGTCATCCATCACAATAAACGCAGGGAAGTTTTCAACTTCGATCTTCCACACTGCCTCCATGCCAAGTTCTGGATAGTCAATAACTTCAACTTTACGAATTGATTCCGTTGTTAAACGGGCGGCAGGTCCTCCTATAGAACCAAGATAAAAACCGCCATGCTGAGAACAAGAATCAGATACTTGTTTTGAGCGGTTGCCTTTTGCAAGCATTATTAGGCTGGCTCCAGCGGATTGGAATTTTTCTACATACATGTCCATACGGCCCGCAGTGGTCGGACCAAATGAACCCGAAGCGTATCCTTCGGGTGTTTTTGCCGGACCCGCATAGTAGACAGGGTGATCTATTAGGTAGTCAGGCATCGGCTCGCCAGAATCAATCCGCTTAGCAATTGTGGCATGAGCTACGTCTCTAGCCACCACCAAAGTGCCAGTTAAAGCTAGGCGTGTTTTAACTGGATGCTTGCTTAGTTCAGACCTTATTTCGTCCATCGGTCTGTTTAAATCAACCGAAACAACTTCACCAGAAAGTTCGTCTTCAAGTGTTTCAGGCAGAAAACGAGCTGGATCTTCTTCAAGTTTCTCCAAAAAGATCCCTTCAGAAGTTATTTTTCCCAAAGCCTGTCTGTCTGCTGAACATGAAACTGCTACCCCCACCGGATTCGAAGCTGCATGGCGAGGAAGTCGAATAACTCTTACATCATGGCAAAAGTATTTACCACCGAATTGAGCGCCGATACCAAACTCTCTAGTTAAATCTAGAATTTTACTTTCCCACTCGAGGTCACGAAATCCATGACCACTTTCACTCCCATTAGTAGGCAGATGATCCAAATAGCGAGCAGAAGCGTATTTGGCCACTTTCAGATTGTACTCTGCAGACGTTCCTCCGATCACGACAGAAAGATGATACGGAGGACATGCCGCAGTACCTAGAGTTCTTAACTTTTCATCTAGAAAACTAATTAAACGCTCAGGTTCTAGAAGGGCTCGGGTTTCTTGAAAAAGAAAACTTTTGTTCGCTGAACCCCCGCCTTTTGCCATAAAAAGAAACTTGTATGCGTCACCTGGAACAGCTTCAATTTCAATCTGTGCAGGTAAATTTGTTCCAGTATTTTTTTCAGTAAACATGTCTATAGGAGCCATTTGAGAATAACGAAGGTTTGAAGTTGTGTAAGTGTCGTATACACCTCTGGAAATGGCTTGTTTGTCATCTGTATCAGTTAAAACTTGCTGACCTTTCTTAGCGATGATCAGAGCAGTCCCAGTATCTTGACAAGACGGCAGGACACCTCCAGCGGCGATATTGGCATTATGTAGTAGTTCTAATGCGACGAAACGGTCATTTTCTGAAGCTTCTGGATCTTCTAATATTTCAGCTAGTTGAGACAAATGCCCTGACCGAAATAAGTGTGCTATATCCCTCATAGCCGTCGAGGTGATTAGGCGTAAAGCTTCTTGTTCTACTTTAAGAAACTTTTTACCTTCAGGCCCTTCTATTTCAGAAACCCCTGCATTTCCCAAATGATTAAATTCAGTATCTTCGTAAGGGTCGTTTAAAAGAGGAAGAAGATCTGTGTATTCAAATTCAGGGATTTGGGTATCTTCTGCCATATCTCCAAACTACCTCTACATGAGGTACTAGTTAGTTGATTAAATAGTGAATATTTTCTTCAACCGGCTAAAAGGTCAGAAGCTATTTGATCCCACATAGAAGAATCGCCATTTGAACCGAGGCTATAAAAAGCCATTCTGTCAACATCACTCCCGTATCTTTCAAGTACACCGGAAGCAATTTTCTCAGGTTCTCCAACAACTGCAAAAGTTTCTAACATTTCGTCATTTATGAGCGTGCCCATTTCCTGCCACGCCCCTTCTTTTGACATTCTATTGAGTTCGTCTTGAGCATCTCCCCAACCGTGTAATTCTAAAACCGGACGGTAGGCAGGTGTTGAAGCATAGAAAGCTATTTGTTGCCGAATTGCTGTTGCAGAATTCTCGATTGCTTTTTCGTCACCTCCGGTTACAACAAAACCAGGTCCAACAATTTCAAATGAATCTAAACTACGTCCTGATTTATCTAAACCACGTTGCACAGCCGGAAGAGTTACTTCTTTTAAGTAGCGTTCGGTACTAAAAGCATGGCAAATAATTCCGTCGCAAACCTCTCCAGCAACTTCAGACATAAGAGGACCGACCGCAGAAATAAAAATCTTAGGATGTCCGTGATTGCTTGGACCCGGATTGAAAAAAGGTGACATCAGAGTGTGTGTGTAAAAGTCACCTCTAAAATCTAGTCTCGAGCCATCTTGCCAAGAGTCCCAGATTGCTCTAATCGCAGCCACCATTTCACGCATCCTCGCTGCTGGTTTTGACCATTCCATTGAAAAGCGCTTAGTTATGTGAGGTTTTATTTGAGTTCCAAGCCCCAGAATAAAACGACCCTTACTATAGTTTTGAAGGTCGTAACCAATATTGGCAAGAATCATTGGATTGCGGGCAAAAGCCACAGCAATTGAAGTTCCTAACTCTATTTTCTCAGTATGTTCCGCTGCGATCATATGAGGAAAAAACGGGTCATGACTAGTTTCCGCCGTCCAAGCCCCTGAATAGCCTTTAGCTTCAAGTTCTTTAGCAGAATCAATTATTGGCTGGAATCCACCTTCCAGCGAGGTTGGGAATGCAGCTCCTAAGCCACCATCAATTTTCATAGACATGACCGTAGCGCGGTGAAATAGAAATTTTGAGGTTTTATTGATTTTTGCTCAATAATGTTCTTCTAAACTCATGTTGTGGCAAAGGAAAACAAAATAGACGAAGATTTACATCTTTTAGCTGCTCGCAGATTAAGAGCGGCTGGTATGCGCTATAGCAAATCTCGCAAGGCCATAGTAGAAGTTTTGGCCAGTGCCGGTAGACCTTTAACGCTTGACGAAGTTCTACTTTTCAAGTCAGACAGCAATCTGGCACAAAGCTCTGTTTATAGAAACTCAACCGAACTTGTAGAAGCCGGTGTTATAAAATGTTTAGCATCAGGGAAGGACCACAATCGTTTTGAATTAGACGATTCAATAATTGGACATCACCACCATTTCGTGTGTTCAGATTGTGGCGACATAGAGGATTTTCATGTTTCCGAGCCTCTGGAAAAAGAAATCCTTGCTTTAGAGGCAGAACTTATAAACAAGGGCCTGTCGGTTCAAGGTCATACGCTTGATATACAGGGGCGTTGCAAGCAGTGCTCATAGTAATTAGTAGGTAATTTTGTTTCTCAAACGTAATGCAGCTCGAGTTGTTCTTCTCGACAACAAAAAGAGAATTTTTTTGGTAAACGCTGAAGATCCCATAGACCCGTTTAAAAAACCGTGGTGGGAAATTCCGGGTGGAGGTATTGGCAGGGGTGAGGACAGCGCTATTGCCGCAGCACGCGAACTTTACGAAGAAACAGGTATCGATTCAATCGAGATGGGACCAGTCATTTGGACTCAGCATGTGCAATTCACTTTCGGTGGTTACTACTTCGACAGTTACGAAAAGATTCATGTTGCATGGTGTGACGGAGGAGAATATCGCCCTCAGCATTTAGAAGCTTTGGAAGCAGCAGCTTTTTTAGGAGCTAGATGGTGGGAAGTCAGCGAATTGCTCCAATCAGAAGAACCAGTTTTACCAACTTTGCTTAGAGAATACATAACGCCAATTATTTCCGGCGATCTTCCTGAAGAACCAATCGATATTTCCCCAGTTCAATTGGATGAAAACTAATTTTGTTCTTTTTCTTCTCGTTCTGCTCCTCTAACAGCGTAGTGAAGCAAAATTGATGGGGCTAGGACTATGGATCCCAATATTAAAAGAACGGTTAAAGTTCTGGCGACCAGATTATTAAATTCGACAGTCAGTCCAATAGCGAAAATAATCAAAGAAAGAAAAAAAATGGAATATCCGATTTTTCTTCCAGTGTTAGCTATTAAAGAAGCCTGTTGACGACGTATCAAAAGAGAATTTGCATCATCAGAATTTGTCATCTTCTACTCCTTGGAGCCACGGGCAGTGCCTAAAAGTTCTTCACCATTTTTATATACATAACAGTGGATCCCTCTGAATCTAGCTTTTGAATCTTCAAAGTTTGTTCGGTTTGGAGTTAGGAAACCTAATTTAAGTTCCGATAATTCATATATTTCTTCAACAAAACCTTCAAATTCGTCATAACAAATTGAAGTCGCAAAGGCCTGCATTTCTTGATCTCCGGGCCAAGGAGCGCCAGGTCCGGCAGGATGCTCAATTCTTAAAAATATTTCATTTTGATGAGGGCCTTCACAAGAGACTTTTGTGTCGATCTCTACTAGGCGTTCAGCATTAGTCCAAGAGTATTGATTGAAACAGTCGCCAGCGGCAAGGTTGTGTACATTAACAACTTCTCCAATCCAGTCAGGTGTGGATTGTGAAGTCACTGTTGGTTTTACTTCAACGGCACTAGTCGTACTTTTGATCGGTGTAGTTTCGTTAACGTTTTCGGTGGTTGTCGAACAAGCTGTAAAGAGAAAAATTGAAGCAGAAAATAAAAGTAAAAGATCTCTTTTTCTATTTAAAGAAAACATTAATTTAAACACAAGACAAGGTTAGGGGCGCTGAGTCGATCTGACGGTACCGTGGGCTCGTGTCTGTCGTAAAACTTGATGGTTTGGTAGCTCTATTAGAGGGTTTTCCAGCTTTAACAGGAGTAGATCTTACTGTAAATGCTGGAGAAATAGTTTTTGTGAAAGGTCCAAATGGGGCCGGAAAAACAACTTTGCTGCATTTGTGCGCAGGGTTAATACAACCTAAAGAAGGGAAAGGACAGATTTTAGGACATGATCTGTCTTCAGAGAGAACTTCAATAAGGAAAAGAGTTGGACTACTTTCACACAGTTCAGGACTATATAGAGATCTTACAGTATTAGAAAATATTACTTTTTGGACTCAGATTGCGGGGGTTGAAAAGTCAGAAATTGATAACCGTATTTCATGGGCTCTTGAGAGAATGGAATTGGATAATAAATTGCAGAATCAGAAAGTCCGTTCTCTGTCTGCAGGTCAAAAAAGAAGAGCATCATTAGCGGTTTTCATAGTTCGCAGGCCAGATTTATGGCTTATGGACGAACCTCATGCGGGGCTTGATCAGGAGGGAAGACAGGCTGTAGATGACCTTATTGAAGAATCGGTGAGAGCTGGAGCTACAGTCATCGTTGCCTCTCATGACTTAGAGCGTGTTTTAAACCTTGCGACAAGAGTAGTTACTTTGTCTGGAGGCGCAGTGGTGGGTGTGGACCATGGTGGAAATAAATGAAAAGACTTTTTGCTGATATTGGGCTTATAACGAATAAAGACTTGAAGATCGAATTACGTTCAAGGGTTCTCACCAATCAAGTAGCTCCTTTTGCTTTAATGATTCTCGTTTTGTTCGGTATTGCTCTCGACGCAGATCAACAATCTTTGAGGAATTTTGCTTCAGGTCTATTTTGGATTTCTGTTTTACTCTGTGCGTTAATGGCAATTTCTCGATCAATGACTATAGAGCGTGATGATGAAGCGTTAGTCGGGCTAAATCTTTCGGGGGTTGATCCAATTGCCATATTTTTGGGTAAGACATGTGCGATAGCAATACAATTGTTGGTTCTTGAAATTTTTCTAGGTGTGGGCATTATTTTGTTATACAGGTCAGAAGTAGAAGATTTATGGCTACTTGTTGCGACAGGTTTGTTCGCGTGCATAGCAGTATCTGCACTGGGTACGATTTTTGGATTTTTAGCTTCAGGTTTAGGAGTCCGTGAAACTCTTTTACCTATTCTGCTTTTACCGTTGCTTTTACCTGTTCTCATCGGTGCAACTCGAGCTTTCGATGATGCGTTAGGTGTCGCCGCCATAAATGGGTGGAATTGGTTTGCTTTTGTGGCAGGTTTGACTGTTCTTCTCACTGGGGTTGGGGCAGGAGCAAACTATCTTTTGGCAGAGAACTAAGAGAGATTGGTATTAGATAGATGACAGTTCCGATTACTACCGCATCAAAAGGTTCGAAAATATTAGGGATGACTTCAATCATTGGATTTGCAGTCTTAATACTTTTAGCTTTTTTTGTTACAGACCCAGATATTAGATTCCACCCTGAAACAGGTGAAGAGTTTGGGCAGTTTGATGCAGTTCGACTTCTCTACCTTCACGTTCCTATGGCAATAGTTACATATTTGGCTTTTGTAATTTGTGCAATAGCAAGCGCTGGGTATTTAATAAAGCGGACGTTCTGGTGGGACTCGATGGCTCATGCCGCTGGAGAAGTTGGTACTCTCACATGCGCTCTAGTCCTTATCACTGGTTCCATATGGGGTAGACCCGTCTGGAATACGTGGTGGGAGTGGGGGGATGTAAGACTAATGAGCACTCTTATTCTTTTTCTTTTATTTCTTGGATATTTAGCATTACGTGGAGCTTTCGTAAGCCCACAGCGTGCAGCGCGTCCCGCTGCAATAGTCGCCCTTATAGCAGTTTTAGACATCCCCCTAATAAATAGATCAGTAGAATGGTGGGAGAATAGAACGCTCCATCAGAAATCAACATTGTCTGAGCTCAAAATCGAAGATCTGACTCTTTTTACATTAATGCTAGGAATTTTGGTCTCTGTGCTTGTGATGTCGTGGTTAATTCTGCATCGATTCAGAGTCGCTTGGTTAGAGCATATGGAGTTTGAGCAGGGAGTAAAAAGCGCAATTGAAGAACGTCGACACATAGACAACAAGGATCAATAGGTATGACACATTTAGGTTATTTAATTGCAGGTTGGGGATTGTCCAGCTTAGTAATTTCTATTTATGCAGTTCGTCTACTTAAAAGAGGAGCCCGGTTATCAGCTCGAGTTCCTGATCAAAATGCTCGTTGGATGAGCTCACCGAAACAAAATGGCGGATGAAGTCTTTGGAAGAGTTAACACCTAGACAAGATCGAATTGAAAAGAAAAACTCTGGTTTCTTGCCAAAATTTGCTGGAGTTTTACTTTTGGTCATAGTTGTTATTGTTTTATTTAAGACATTAGGGAATGCATCTCTATTTTTCTACCCAGTCGATGAAGCAGTAGAAAAAAGAGTTGAACTACAAGACAGACGCTTCCGCGTAATCGGGACTCCACAACCTGGAATTATTGAGACCACCTTGTCCGGTCGACAAGTCCTTGTTTTCACCTTATGTGCAGGAAACGTTTATGCTGACGTGGCGCATGAAGGTGATCCAGCAGAATTGTTTAATCCAGGAGTCCCAGTGGTTCTACAAGGAGTTTGGAGTGAAACTAAACCCCCTAGTTCCGAAAAACTTTTGTACCCGGCGAATGATGGTTGGCATATAAAAACCGACAGCATGGTGGTTAAACATGACAATGACTATCGCTCAGATCGTGCAGAATTAGAGTCTTGTAGTAGTGAATAACATGAAATATTTAGCTCCTGAAAAACTACTAAACAAAAAATCATGAACACAGACTTGGGAACCGTATTCGTAGCTCTCGGTTTGGCTTCGGCCTTGCTAGCTGTCTGTAATCAGTTTTATGCGCTGATTTCCAAAAAGTTAGTTCTACTATCAAGAGTTAAAATCCCAGTGTTAATAATGCTTGTGGCCGCCATAGGCCAGGTAGCAGTAATGGAGAGAGCTTTAATAACACGTGATTTCACAGTTGCTTATGTCGCTCAACATGGGAGCACCAGAACACCTCCGTTGTTTAACGTTGCTACTCTATGGTCAGCGCTTGAAGGTTCGATATTGCTATGGGTACTGATACTTGTGGGTTACCTGGCGCTAGTGGTTTGGAGATTTAAAAGCCGTCTTACAGACCCTCTTGTGGCGTGGGCTGTTGCTGTCATGTCGATTGTCTGTGTCTTCTTTTTCATATTGTTGATAGGACCCGCATATCCATTTGGAGAGTTTGATCCGTGGCCGGGTTTTGACGGTCCGGGCCCTAATCCACTTTTACAAAACCACATTTTGATGGCGTTCCACCCTCCAATCTTGTATCTAGGTTATGTAGGCATGACAGTTCCTTTCTCTTTTGCTATTGCCGCTTTGATAACCGGAAGGATTGGAGAAGGTTGGCTTGTGCAGACCAGAAAGTGGACTCTTATTGCATGGGGATGTTTGTCGCTAGGAATAGTTCTCGGATCTTGGTGGTCATACGAAATTCTTGGATGGGGTGGCTACTGGGCCTGGGATCCAGTTGAAAATGCTTCTTTTTTGCCTTGGCTCACGGCTACGGCTTTTTTACATTCTGTGATGATTCAGGAAAAGAAAGGGATGCTGAGAGTGTGGAATCTATCTCTCCTTTGCGCAACTTTCTCACTTACTATCCTTGGTACTTTTATAACTCGTTCAGGTGTTCTTGAGTCTGTTCATTCTTTTACTGAGTCAGAAATTGGACCTTCGTTGCTCGGATTTTTTCTTTTGATAGTCATCACAAGTGTTGGTTTGATTGCTTGGAGAGGGGAGAGTTTGAGAAGCTCTGGTTCAATTAGTTCACCGTTATCGAGAACTGGGGCATTTTTACTTAACAATCTTTTATTCGGCTGTTTCGCTTTTGTAGTCTTCCTTGGAACAGTTTTCCCTTTAATTGTAGAAGCTTTAAACGGAGATCGAATATCAGTTGGCAATCCTTATTTTGTGAAAATGTCAACACCTATCGGTTTCGCGTTGTTATTTATGATGGCCATAGCTCCAGCTTTATCGTGGGGAAAAACAGGCCTTGACGTTCTTTTAAAACGGCTCACACCTTCTGTCGTTTGCGGTTCAATAGCGATGCTCTTGGGGGTTGTTATAGGTAGTAGGGGTTTTGTCCCCACGCTGGCTTTGGGTTTTGGAGGTTTTGCAGCTGGCAGTGCTATCAGACAAATTTCATTTGGCTTTAGAACAAGCAGATTTAGAGGATTACTTGGAAGAAATGGTGGCGGAATGGTAGTCCATTTAGGTGTGGTCATTTTGGCAGTTGCTTTAGCGTGTTCCTCTTCTTTCTTGAGACAGGCAGAGTTCAAATTTGAACAAATTGGCGATCAGGCGACATTAGGAGGTCATGAATTCAAATTTGCTGGCATCGAACGTGTGGAACTTAAAGAAAAGAACAAAATCATTGCGAATGTTTTTATAAATGATGAGCTTTTTCAACCCTCAATAAATCAGTTCCCATTTGGGGGTAGGAGTATTGGGACTCCTACAACACGCTCAACTTGGAAAGATGACGTCCAGCTAGCTCTGTTGTCGGTTCCTGAAGAAAGTGAACAGGAAAAAACGGTAATCAGAGTCACTATTCAACCTATGGTTTGGTGGATTTGGTTTGGTGGCGGGGTAATGGCTTTGGGAACTATTTTTTCTTTATTTTCAAGAAAGAAAAACTCTTCCGAAGAATCTGTTCTCTCGGATTCGGATAATAAAAATAAACAAGAAGTGAAAATCAATGAGCCCGTCTAAGACCGCATCAGCAGTTGTTGCTGTAATCACAATTTTTTTAGTCGTTATTTTCGCTACAAGCGAATCAGGTGTGGAGCGACTACGAACCCATTTGGTTGGTGAAGTAGCACCACCGATTGCGGGTGAAACTAGTGATGGCGGTTATTGGAGTCTTGATGAGGTAAGAGGAAGATGGTTGTTGGTCAACTTTTTTTCCACAACTTGTATTCCTTGCATAGAAGAACATCCGGAGTTGCTTTCCTTTTCAGAAAATCAACCTACGGACACTGGGGTCAGAGTCGTGAGTGTTGCTTTCGATGATGATCCTCTTTCAGTAGAAGCGTTTTTTGAGAAAAATGGTGGAGATTGGCCGGTTCTAACTCGTGACACAGGGCGTATTTCAGTCGATTGGGGAGTGATAGCGGTACCAGAGTCGTATCTGGTTTCACCCGCAGGGTTTGTTTCAGCAAAAATCGTTGGCGGGATTAAAAGAAATGAGATTGAGAATTTGGTGTTAAGAGCGAAAAGAAAATCTGAATGAAAATTTTTAAGACACATCATTTAATTTGGGTTTTGTTTCTCATCGTGGCGGGTTTGTCTCTTGCTTTTTCGGTAGTCGTAGAAAATCCACCTTTAACAAACTCTGAACGTGTTAGTAGTTTGGCATCTGATTTCGCTTGCCCTGTTTGCGATGGTCAGTCGCTGGCTGAGTCAGATGTCCCAGTAGCGAAAACTATTAGAGCAGCTATTTCCAAAATGGTAGATGAAGGTTCATCTGACGAAGACATAAGAAAGTTTTTGGTTTCAAAATTTGGTGAAGATATTGATTACAACCCAGATGGCGATGGACTCACTGGGCTCGTTTGGGTGATACCCGTAGCTGCAGGCATAGCAGCTCTTTTCGGAACAGTACTAATTTTATTTTCATGGATGGGAAAAGAAAAAAAGATAGAAAAATCAGAAAGAAAATTTTTCTTTACACCTAACTCATCTAAATGGATTTGGATTTCGCTGGTTTGCGTTGTAGCGATTGGATCGGGTTTTCTAGTAGCTAAAACAGCAGGTAGTAGGAATTCTGGAGACGCTATATCAGGTGAAATCAGACTGTCTCCGCGAACTTTGTTGATTCAGGCATCAGTAGCTCCTAGAGAAGAGGCAATTGAAATTTATGACCAAGTCCTTGAATTGCAACCTTCAAATGCTGAAGCGCTCGCTTACAGAGGTTGGATGCTGTGGCTCGGTGGAGACTCGTCTAAATCAATTTCTGATATAGAAAGTTCCATAACAGTTGATCCTACTTACCCAGATGCTAGAGCTTTTCGTGCAATTATAAATTTCAGAGAAGGCAAAATTTTGGAGGCCTCTGAAGATCTTTTACTTTTAGATTCCGTGAATTCTTCGCCTGTCATCAAAGATTTACTTGCATCAAGTCGTTTCCGTGAAAGCGTTTCGAGCGAGCTTGCAAGAAATGGAGATTTGCTTTTAGCTCTAGAGCTGATCGATTCAGGTACTAAAAATGATCCTCAGAATTCTTCACTTTTTGCCCATCGAGGTTGGTTGCTGGCTATCTCTGGTGATCAACAGTTGGCAGAGCTCAGTTTAATTTCGTTAGATGTATCTCTTGAAATCAATCCAGAAGACCCTTATGCAATTGCTTACAAAGCTTTAATCGAAGCAATAATTTTTGAAAAAATGAATAGTTCCGAAAAATATGTCGAACAGTTCAAATCACTTCCAAATCCACCATCAGAACTTGTTGAGTTGTTGAGATCAGAAGGTCTTCTCTAGATTCAGCGCAAATGTGAGTCGTGGTACAACCCACTCTCTATTGTTCCATTAGAAAAAGACAACTCCCAAACTGATGCTTTCGCAAACCCCTTTCTTTTCGGTGTGCTCATTCCTTTTAAAGTTAGAGACCTTATTAATTCACTGATCACGTCGCCATGACTACAAAGGATCGGGGAAGTATCAGAAATTTCTGCTTGTGCAAGTTGTTCTACTAGGTCGCTTGTTTGACTAGTCGAGCCTTCGGAAAGTGAGTTAGATAATTCGATTTGGATTCCGAATTGATGAGCAGTTGGCCAAATTGTTTGTTGGCACCTCACAGCCGGACTAGAAAAAATAGAAGAAATCTCAGTATCTGAAAAGTATTTTGCGATCATTAAAGACTGATTTGAACCTTCTTCGTCGAGGGGCCTGTCTGTGTCATCACCATCCCAAGAAAACCGCTCAACCGCTGAAGCGTGACGAACAATAAAAATTTTCATTATTTAAAAACCTGTTGAAACATTTTTAGGTGGGAAAAGCCACGATCAAATTGAAACCTGAGTAACGCAGACTTCGTTACCCATAGGCAATGAAGAAATTAGATCAGTTTCAGCATCACCATACAAAACACTCAGCATTCCCCTAACTAGTCCTTGGTCAACTGCGCAAATTACCGGATGTTCAATGGGCATACTCCCGAAAGGACAGTGTTCAGAAAGAATCCTTAATTGACCATTTTCAGATAGTTCAGCACGAGCTGAAAATCCATGAGAGATAAGGGCATCCACAATTGCATCTGTAGCCGAACGAAAAGAACGTTGTGTTTCTTTTATCCCCAAGGATTCCGCCATGGAACGGCCTACTTCTGAACCAACTTCTTCAGCTAGTTTCTCAGCTTCTTCAGTCGGCAAGAGTGAAAGAGTCCTAGCTAGAAGACTTATGAGAATCGAATCCCTTCTCACATCAAGATTTAAAGGTTGATTGGGATTTGAAATCTTGTATGTCTTTGAAGGTCGACCCGCAGATGAAGCTGTGCTTTTTTGAAGTGAAACTTCCAGATATCCACCCGAAAGCAGTTTGTCTAAATGATGTCTAGCTACATTTGGGTGAAGGCCGAATTTATCTGCGATTTGTGATGCGTTAATTCCTTCGTCGCACTCACGGATATGCAAGTAAATTTCTCTTCTTGTGGGATCTCCAAAGGCTCCAGTGATTGCGGTCACTATAGAAGCGAACTCAGTATGGTCGAGAGACACATTTCCCATTCTGTCATTCTACTTAAACTATGCCTTTACTCTTTTGTTGGGAAAAATATACCTACAAGAACACCCATTTTGAATGAAAAGACAACTGAAAACTCTTGAGAAATTAAAGTTTCCATATTTTCTGAAAGCGGAAACGAATAAGGAATGGTTTAGGTATCCAAAAAAATTGAGCAGCAGTAGAGTTTTTAGTAATGAATCAACAATCGCCAACAGAACCGAACCAAGGTGCAGCCCCTGGCACCCCTCCCGCTTCATTTTTTGAATCCAATGTAAAAACTCGGGTTCTTCTAATAGCTTCGGGCAAAGGTGGAGTTGGAAAGTCTTCAGTCACAACAAATCTGGCAGTAGCTCTTGCAAAGCGCGAGAACGATGTGGCAGTAATTGATGCAGATGTTTGGGGATTCTCTATTCCGAGGATGCTGGGAATTACTGAGCCGCCAAGTGTTGTTGATGACATGCTAATACCGCCTGTTGCGCACGGAGTGCGTTCAATTTCCATGGGATTTTTTGCAGAAGAAGATCAACCCGTGATCTGGAGAGGACCAATGCTTCATAAAGCACTTAACCAGTTCCTCACAGATGTTGCTTGGGATGAACCTGATTTTTTACTTATTGACTTACCTCCTGGAACTGGAGATACGGCTATATCTTTAGCCGGGTTCCTTCCTGATTCAGAGATGCTAGTTGTTACAACTCCACAAATAGCTGCACAATCGGTTGCACAGAGAGCAGCTTTCATGGCCGAGAAAGTCGATATAGAGGTAAGAGGGGTGATAGAGAATATGTCTTGGTTTACCGGTGATGATGGTCAACGATATGAACTTTTTGGCGAAGGTGGTGGAGGTGCTCTTGCAGAGAAGTTAGGTGTTCCCTTGTTGGGGCAGATACCTTTAGTGCCGGCGCTGAGAGCAGGTTCGGATAACGGTAATCCAGTAGCAGTAGATACCTCTACTGAAATCGGGTCAATTTTTGCTGAGATAGCAAGAGTTGTTGAAGAAGATCTAAAACCTACGAAGCGGCGTCATCGAGAACTGAAAATTAACTAATAGTCAGGGGATAATAAGTGGATTTACGTATTGGTATTGCGCACATGCAGAAAGAAGTAAACCTTGAAATGGCGGATGATTTCGATTTAAGTGCTTTTAAGTCAAACCTAGAAGAAGTCTCAAAAAATGAGACAAGTATTGTTTGGTTGACGGACATCAATGGCCGTGAAGTAGGAATACCAGGTAACAAAATAGGTTATGTAGAGATTGGTATTCAAGACTCAGGTCGTACTGTTGGATTTAGTTAAATCTTTGTGAGTAACTGGAAGTCATTGTGAAAGATCGTTTGACATGGCATCTTTAGAAGAGTTGGTTAAAGAGAACAGCGATCTTGAAGATAATTCGATTTCCTATTTGCAGGATTTAACAAGATCTTGGGGCTTGCTAGCAGACCTTTCTTTTTCAGACCTGCTTTTATATTTACCTGTTGGAGAAGCGCCAATTGATTCTTTCGTTTTACTCTCACATGTACGTCCAACTACGTCCACGACTTTGTATAGGGCTGACTTAGTAGGTCAAAAGTTTGAAGCGCAAAGTCGCCCTTTAGTATCTAAGACTTTAGTAAATGCCCAAATAGCAAGTGGGAAAGTTCCAGTTGGCGGTGATCGCGAAATCAGCGTTATGGCGATACCGGTCATGTGGAAAGGTGAGACAATAGCAATTTTAGCGAGCGAGAAAGCTTCTATTGGAGAACCTCCGAGATCGGAAATGGAAAGAACATATTTAAGCATTTTCAATAGGTTTGCAGAGATGTTCGAAAGAGGAGAGTTCCCTTATAGTGAAGACTCGCGTTTTCAGCATCGAATGCCAAGACTTGGTGACGGACTGCTTCTAGTCAACACCGATGGTCAAATAGAGTTTGCTTCTCCAAATGCAGTTTCTCTGTTGCACAGGCTTGGGTGGCATCGACCAGTAGTTGGGTCACGATTTGAAGAAACTGGATTAAGCTCAAAAATTCTTAATGAAGCTTTCTCTATTAAGAGTTCTGTTATAGACGAAACGGAACGTGAAGACAAAACATTTGTTGTAAGTCACTGTTTCCCACTTTTGCGCTCTAGTGAAGTTACGGGAGCCGCCGTATTAGTTAGAGATGTAACAGAATTGCGTCGTCGCGATAGGCAATTAATCTCAAAAGATGCGACGATTCGTGAAATCCACCATCGTGTTAAGAATAATCTTCAAACAATTTCTTCTTTACTCAGAATTCAAGGTCGACGACTCGATTCAGATGAAGCCCAAATGGCATTAAACGAATCGGTTCGTCGGATAGGTGCCATAGCAGTTGTCCACGAAACTCTTGCAGTCAGCCAAGAAGGAGAAGTCACTTTCGGAGAGGTAATGCGACCTCTTGTAGAATTGGTAAAAGAGGGTTTGAGCTCATCTGCTAAACCTGTTTCTATAGAAGTTAGTGGTGATACTGGTCTGTTGCCGTCAGAAGTTACCACCACCCTTGCGGTTGTTGTGACTGAATTATTGCAAAATGCTCTAGATCACGGCTTTAAATTAGCCTCGCATGAACTTGAAGATAGCAAGGTTGATGTTTTATTGAGTAAAGATGAAGAGGCAGTAATGGTGGAAGTTTCTGATAATGGGGTTGGACTTCCAGAAGGTTTTGACATAGAAGAGAATGTGGGACTCGGACTTACGATAGTGAAAACACTTATCCAACAGGAACTAGAAGGATTTCTTAATGTAGTTTCAAATGGAACAGGTGAAGGTGTGAGATTTCAGATTCGTTTACCATCTGAGAAACTTTTCAAAAAAATAGATTTTAAGGAAGAGTAAATTCGTGAACTTTCAGAAACGTCCTTTGGTAATTGCTCATCGGGGGGCTTCAGCTGACTTTCCTGAAAATTCCTTAGATGCTTTTTCGGGTGCTTTACAACAAGGTGCTGATTGGATTGAACTAGATGTGCGCCGGTCAAAAGACGGGGTTTTAGTGGTTCATCACGATGCTCATCTTCCGGATGGCGGATTAATTAAAGATTTGGATTCGAATTGTCTTCCAAAAGAGATTCCAAGTTTAGCTGAAGCTTTCGAGGCGTCTGAAAGTATGGGAGTCAATGTAGAAATAAAGCATCTCCCTGGTGAACCTGATTTTGACGAGGTGGACTTGGTATGTGAAGCAGTGGTGGGGTTGGTGAAGGCTTATAAACCAGCTGACAAAATTTTGGTTTCGTCTTTTGATATGAATGCGATTAATCGAATTAGAGAAACAGATCCGTTAATTTCTACTGGGTGGCTAGTTGTCGAAAGAAGTGATGGTATTCAAATACTTGATCGCGTGAAATCACATAACCACTCATCAATTAATCCTTGGGATGATCTAGTTGATGAGTCTTTAATAGTAGAAGCACACTCTCGAGGATTAAATGTGAATGTCTGGACTGTTGATGATGAAAGTAGAATTTTGGAGTTAGCTGAATGGGGAGTTGATGGGATAATTACCAATTTTCCAGCTTTAGCAGTAGAAGTTTTAAATCAATAATTTCTAGAATCTGTTGCTTTTATAGGCATAACCACATCCAAACATGCTGCTTTATATTGAAATGAAAATTCCGCAAAATTTCCGAGAAAATCACCGTCCACTTGCAAAGGTACCGATTTGTAAGCGATTGCTTGCGCTTCAGCTACGTCACTGCGTAAATCTACGACACGACTAGATGAAGTTGTAGTCTTGCCTATGCCCAAAGATCCTAAGACAACCGGAAGCAATCTTTTCAAAGTCAGATTTTTGAATGTCACGATGGCTAATGGGGTATCCAAATTTGCATGTGGAGCTAGAGAAATTTTTCTTGTTCCGAGATAAGTGTAAGGATCGGTATTCAGACAAACTGAAAATAATCCTTCAACGCCCGTAATTTCCAGATCACCGATTTTTTCATCGCCAATTTTTCGAGTCGAGATGCGGAAAGCGGGACGTTTTTTATCATAGTTTCTAAGCCAAGTTCCTATTGCAGCAATAACGAAGAGAGGGTGTCCAGCGAAACGTTTAAGGATCCCACCTTTTTTTTCGACTTGTTCGACAACGGCAGCATCAAAACCTATTCCAGAATGAAAAAGAAAGTACCTTTCATTTACTGACCCCAGACCTATCCTATGGGTTGTTCCAGCTTCAAGAGAATCCAATAAAGCCCCTGTAGCTTCAATTGGGTCATCAGGAACGCCTAAAGTCCGAGCAAAAACATTTGTAGAACCACCGGGAATAGCAGCCATTGCAGTTCCTGAATCGACTAAGCCGTTGGCTACTTCATTTAATGTTCCATCTCCTCCAAGTACTACCACGATGTCTATGCCGTCTTTAGCTGCATTTTGGGCGATTCGCGTAGCGTGACCTCTGCGATTAGTAACTGCAACTTCAAGACGGTGGTCAGCTGATAGTGCTTTTTGAATAACGGACCTTGTTCTTCCAGTTACAGCGGAGGCTAAAGGGTTAACGATCAGAAGAACTTTCATGTTCAATAACAGTAGTTGTGAATTACTCAAATATCTGCGTTGAAGCCTAAGTGTTGTTGAACTATTTGTACTTGTTTTCCTTTCTGAAGGGATTAAAAAAATTTTATAAAATGCATGAAATTGGTCACTTGATGTACCAGTTTGATCAGATAAAGGGCAAAATAGCGAAATGGATGTAGTTGTTTGTGTTAAACAGATTCCGGATCCGGCTGACCCAGGTGAGTTGAATCCTGATACGAAAACTTTAAAGCGTGATACCAAGTTGATTCTTGATGAGTCTGACTCTTATGGAGTTGAGATGGCTTTGCAGCTAGTCGATGCTGCTGGATCAGGAGAAGTTCGTCTTGTATCAATGACTCCAGGGGGAGAGACTGGGGGTCTACGTACAGCGTTAGCTATGGGAGCTGAAAGCGCAATTTTGGTAAGCGATGAAGCGCTTGCTGGTTCTGACGCTCTTTCCACTGCAAAAGTTTTAGCAGCTGCTATCAAACGTTCGAATCCCGACTTAATTCTTACTGCTACAGAATCAAGTGATGGATATACCGGAACAGTCCCTGAACAAATAGCAGAACTTTTAGATCTTCCGTCTGTGACTTTCGGAAAGGAAGTTGCAGTAGATGGTGAACTAGCAACTGTTAAACGCCAAACTGAATCTGGATACGACGTGGTTGAGTGTCCTCTTCCAGCAGTCATATCAGTTACAGCTGGTGTAGTAGAACCTCGGTATCCGTCGTTTAAAGGAATTATGGCTGCGAAGAACAAGCCTGTTGAAGAACTAGATCTTTCAGCTCTAGGAATTGATCCACAAACAGTTGGTTGGGCAGGTGCTCGTCAAGAGATCACTGAAATAGCCGACTCTCCAGCCCGCGAGGCCGGTGAAGTAGTTGTTGATGAAGGTGAAGCTCATGAACGAATCATGGCTTTTCTTGATGATCTTAAAGTTCTTTAGGAGGTATGAAAATGGGATTTTCAAAGATATGGGTCCATGGCGAAGCCAGTGATGGTGTTGTAGCTTCGATCACCCTTGAACTTTTAGCTAAAGCTCGTGAATTGGCAGAAACTGTAGAGGTTGTAGTTGCGGGCGATGCAGACTCAATTGCTGCAGAATTAGGTGACCACGGAGCTTCAGCAGTTTATTCAATTGGATCACTAGATAATGGACTCGCCGGCCCGAGAATCGCATCTGCAATAGCTGAAGCCTGTTCGCAGGGATCAGGTCCAGACGTTCTGTTATGCGGTACGACTTATGATGGAAGGGATGTGGCAGGTCGCCTTTCGGTGAAACTTGACACTCCTGTCATTACAAATGTTATTGATTTGAAACAAGATGGAGAGCGTCTTTTGGGTCACGAACCTGTATTTGGTGGAACTAAAGATGTTTTTACCGGGACCACAGCTGAAGGTTTAGATATTTTTGTTGTACGACCAAAATCTTTTGTAGCAGAATCTACAGGTGGAGATCCGGCATCTGTATCAGTTCTTCAAGTAGGGGATCTTGGAAGCACAGGAACAGCGGTTGTCAAGGATCAATTTGTTGAAGAAAGTAGTGGTCCGCGTTTGGATGAAGCAAACATTGTCGTATCTGGAGGTCGAGGTCTTGGAGAGGCTGACAAATACGAAATGATTGAAAAGTTGGCAAGTCTGATTAAAGGAGCTCCCGGAGCTTCTCGTGCCATTGTGGATGCAGGTTGGGTGCCTTATTCATACCAAGTTGGACAAACTGGAAAAGTTGTTAAGCCAACGGTCTACCTTGCATGTGGAATTTCTGGAGCCACACAACATTTAGTGGGAATGAAGGGCTCAGCAAATATTATTGCCATCAATAAAGATGAGGAAGCCCCAATTTTTGGTATCGCAGACCTTGGAATAGTTGGCGACGTGCACAAAGTTTTACCCAAACTTATTGAGGCTCTCGAAGCTCAATAAAGGTTCATCTCATAGTAGAGGCCAAGGAACCTGCCTTCCTGACGGATCATATGGTAAGGAACCATTTGCAATAAGGGCTCTAGTTCTTTGTAACAGAGCTTCAATCTCATTTTGATTCAGTAGTTCAGAGATTTTTTCTGGTACTCCTTTATTTATAATTCCAGTCAGATCTGAAATAAGCTTTTTTGGAATGTCCTCTCCGCTGAAGTCCCAAATAACTGTTCGGATTTTAAATTCTTCGTGAAAACACAGAGAGTTATCGATAGCCCAAATCAAACCATCTTTCCCTACTAGAACATGACCCGCCTTCCTGTCAGTGTTATTGACTAGAAGATCAAAAGTAGCTAGACGTATCAGATCATTTTTAAACTTAGGGTCCTCATGAATAGTGAAATAGTGCGTCTCATAATCGCACGGTACATAGAGTTGTAAAGAACCAACCCCTAAAGGACCGTCTCTGAGAACAGTCGGAGGTATCAGGTCCCATCCCAAATAATTTGCCAGTTCGAAAGCAGCTATTTCTCTTTTGTATATACCTTGAGGGAAATCGTACAAAGGCCTTTCGCCTTTACCAGGTTTATATATGCCTTGGATACTTAAATCGTCGTGCTCTAAGTTTGTTAGAAAAGTCCCATTCGAAGCCCAAGGCATACGACCAACTATCTCGATTTCTCCGAGGTTCAGTACTTCGAGGGCAAGTGCGTTTTCTATGGGTTCACGATCTTTGAAAGGGTTTTGCTCAGTTTCTGATTTCTGATCCTTTTTCAAGTTATTTTCTTTCTAGTTCGAACACGGGCACCAGCCTGCGGCGTCTGGTTCCAGTGGAGAGCCGCAGTAAGGGCACGGCGGTCGACCGGCCGAAATTAATTCTTGAGCTATTTGAATAAAATGTTCAACTTGAAGTCGGCTTAATGTCAATCTAGCTTGCGCAGGTATAGAGTCTTCATCTCGTGTCAGCTCTTCCGCTATAAGTATTAGTTTGTCTCCTGATTGCTCATAAGTAACACCCAAACTTCCTATTACCCAGTCAGGTTCTCCGGGATCCATAAACTTTGTTTCTCCTGAAGTGCTATCTAAGAGATCAGAGTCATCTTTTGGAGGCAAATCATTGAGCATGCTCATAAGGAAATCGGCCAGACCGGCCATTTGCTGTTTTTCAACTTTTAAAGAAAGAACTTGATCTTCATAAGAAGCTTGTAAGAAAAAGACACGTCGACCTTGGGGGCCAACAGTTCCTGCAGTAAAACTTCCAGTGCGATCCCAGTTTATTTCAGGGCGTTCCATTGCTATAGACGCTACCTTTCATATTCAAATTTTTTCTAAGCGAAACAATAAATAAGTTAGTTGCTTTACGAACCTAAAGAACCACTAAAATTCCCATTTGAATTTAAACTTAGGACTAGAGGTCTTTCCTTTGTGTAAATAACTACTGAAGCCGAGCAAGGTCCTATTACTATTCTTTGAAATAGATCCAAGGGTGTTCCAACGGCAGAGGCCAGTATCGCCTTAATGGGATCAGCATGTGACACGCATATCACTGTTCCTCCGGAATGACGTTCAACTAATTTGTCGATAGTCCTTATCATACGATTTTGCATTTCAGTAAAAGATTCACCATTAGGAAATCTAAAGTTTGATGGCTGTTTTTGCACGGTGGACCAAGATTTTAGTTTTGAGAGATCACGCAATCTTCGACCAGTCCAGTCGCCAAAATCACACTCATTGAGCCCTTGAAGTGTACGAACACGCAAATTAAGAGCTTTAGCAATTGGTTTAGCGGTTTCTTGTGTGCGTTCCATAGGTGATGCGTAAATAGCAGATACTTTTTTGCCCAGAAAGCTACTTGAAGATTTCTCGATCTCTTCAGCAACTATTTCCGCTTGCAACTTACCTTCATTTGACAGGTGCAAGTCAGGTGCCCTTCCCGGGAGTTTGGTCCCCGTCGTAGGAGTTTTACCGTGACGTACGAAAATTATTAAAGTAGCTGCCATTAGTAGTTCAACCTACCCTTCAGATGTGGATCATGTTCTTAAATTAGACGTAATAGAACAAGAAGTGGTTTCATGCAGAGCCTGTCCGAGGCTGGTTGCGTGGCGCGAAAAAGTTGCGAAAGAAAAACGCGCGGCCTATAAAGAGCAAGAATATTGGGGCTTGCCGGTACCAGGTTTTGGAGATCCGGAAGCCCAAATACTTATCGTTGGATTGGCTCCGGGTGCACATGGAGCCAATAGAACAGGAAGAGTATTTACCGGTGATAGATCAGGAGACTTTTTGTACGCAGCTCTTCACAGATCAGGCCTCGCAAACCAACCTGAGTCAGTCGGTTTGGCAGATGGATTGAAATTAGAAAACGTATTTATAACTTCTCCTGTTAAGTGTGTCCCACCAGCAAATAAACCAAACAAAAAAGAACAGGAAAGATGTCGACCTTTTTTCGAAAGAGAGATTTCAGCTTTGATTAATATAAAAGTTGTTGTTGCTTTAGGCCAGATTGGTTATACGTCTGCGGCGATCGAGTTTGGTTTGAATCCGAAACCTAAGTTTTCTCATGGTTTAGAGATAGAAATTGACACGAATAGAAAACTTTTATGCTCTTATCATGTCAGTCAGCAAAATACTTTTACTGGCCGATTGACAGAATCGATGTTCGACTCAGTTATTAAGCGAGCCAAAATCATTGCTGGCGATTGATATTGCTTGTATTGCGCTAACCTCACGCTGTGGGTAAGTTTTCATCAAAGAGAAGTTTGTTAGTAGTGGTCATTGTTTGCGCCTTATTGGCAACAGGTTGCGCGAATGATGGCAAGCCTGAGACGTGGGAAGATCAAGACGGTCTGGTAGTTAGAAACTTTGTAGAG
>Ga0208261_1000178_pt1 | contig 26951 bp, 33 predicted proteins | sample Knorr_S7_td_DCM__FD_185595 | JGI IMG/M metagenome (GOLD analysis project Ga0208261, IMG submission 185595) | Marine microbial communities from Southern Atlantic Ocean transect - Knorr_S7_td_DCM_ad_131m_LV_B (SPAdes) (version 3) | ecosystem: Environmental > Aquatic > Marine > Oceanic | place...
CTGCAGAAGAAGCTAATTTAAATGAGGAAAATAATGGCTAAGAAATCAAAAATTGCAAGAGAAAAACATTTAATGAAGAAAGTTGAAAGACATTACCTTCTTAGAAAAGAATTAAGAGAATTAATTAAAAATCCTAAGACTTCAGAAGAAGATCGTTTAAATGCAATAAAGAAATTGCAGAAACTTCCAAGAAGCTCTAGCCATGTTCGCTTAACTAACAGATGTTTAGTTTCTGGTCGTCCGAAAGGTTATATGAGAAAATTTGGTTTATCAAGAATTACATTTAGAGAATTAGCACTTAAAGGAGAGCTTCCTGGTGTAACAAAGGCAAGTTGGTAAGGAGAAAGATTTATGTCAATGACAGATCCAATAGCAGATTATTGTACAAGAATAAGAAATGGTTATTCATCTAAAAAAAGATGGGTTGATATTCCATCTTCTTTATTAAAGAAAAGAATTTCTCTTGTCTTAAAAGAAGAAGGATATATTGACAATTTTGTATTTGTAGACAAGAAGTCAAACAAAGAAGATATTAGAGTATTTTTAAGATATGATGATAATATGCCAGCCATAACTACTATTGAAAAAATAAGCAAACCTGGTAAAAGAGTATATGTTTCATCTGATGATATTCCTAGAGTATTAAATGGATTAGGAATTAGTATTATCTCATCTTCAAAAGGTGTGGTTAGCAATAAGGTAGCAAGAGAATTAAATATTGGAGGAGAGTTGCTTTGCAACGTTTGGTAAGATGTCACGAATAGGGAATAGCGTAATTACATTGCCAGAAGGTGTTAAAGTGGAAAAAATTGATTCTGCTTTGATGGTAAATGGCCCAAAAGGAAAATTATCTGTCAATCTTTTTGATGGTTTAGACTTGAAAATTGAGGAAGGATTAATAAATGTTTCTAGAAAAAATGATGATTCAGAATCAAAGTCAATGCATGGCACAATGAGGCAATTAATCCATAATGCTGTTGAAGGTGTTAGTAATGGTTTTTCAAAACATTTAGAGATTTTAGGCGTTGGATATAACGTAAAAAGCCAAGGTAGCAGACTGGTGTTTCAATTAGGTTTCTCACATGACATAATGTTAGAATTGCCAGATGGAATAGAAGCAGATGCAAAAAAGAATGAATTAGAGATAAAAGGTATTGATAAACAACTAGTTGGACAAGTTGCTGCAAAAATAAGAGCACTAAGAAAACCTGAGCCTTATAAGGGCAAAGGAATTAGATATAAAGGCGAATTTGTACGATCTAAACAAGGTAAAACTGTAGGAGGCGGTGAATAATGGGCGCTTTATCGTTAAAGAGAGAACAGTATTTCCGCAGAAGAAAGAGATCAAAGAAAGCTTTTCCTGTTGAAGGAGAATATAGGTTATGTGTTTATAAAAGCAGCAAGCATATAGAAGCACAAATAATTGATGATTTCAATCAAAAAACAATTGTTGCTTCTTCTTCAAAAGAGAAGATTTACGGTAAAAAGAAAGCTACAAAAATTGAAATGGCATCTTTAGTTGGAAAAGAACTTGCTGATAGGGCTAAATCAAAAAAAGTGAAAAATGTTTATTTTGATAGAAACGGTTTTAGGTATCATGGAAGAGTTAAATCATTAGCAGAAGCTTCTAGAGAAGGTGGATTAAAATTTTAATATTGGAGAATAAATGACTGTTATTAATCATTCAGAACTAGACTTAAAAGAAGAATCAGTAATAAGAATCAATAGAGTTGCTAAGGTCAATTCCAGAGGAAAAAGATTTAGCTTTTCCACTCTTGTTGTTATAGGAGATGGTAGAGCTCATGTTGGGATTGGTGCTGGAAAAGCAAATGAAGTGCTTGTTTCTATATCTAAAGCAAAGGAAAATGCAAGACAGAATATTGTTAAAGTACCTGTTTATAACTACACAATTCCACATGAAATTATTGGCAGACATAGCGCAAGTAAAGTATTGTTAAAGCCGGCTCCTCCGGGTACAGGCATTATTGCTGGATCTGCAGTGAGATTAATTATGGAGCAGGTAGGTATAAACAATATTTATACAAAGGTTTTAGGGTCAAATAATAAAATGAATGTTGCTAAAGCTGTTATGAATGCTCTTACAAATTTGCAAGATGTTAGAAAAGTTGCTAAGAAAAGAGGAAAGACTCCAAACAATTTATTTGAGATATAAAAAATGGCTAAGAAAAAAATAAAGATTACACAGATTAAGAGTAGAATTGGCTATTCAAGAAAGGCAAAAGCTACATTAGATGCTTTAGGCTTAAGGAAGCTTAATCAATCAATTACTGTTGATTTAAATGATGCTATTCATGGAATGATTAGGAAAATAGATTATCTGATTAAGGTTGAGGAAGTAAAATGAAGCTAGTGAAACCAGTTAATTCAATTAAGAAATCAAGAAGAGTAGGAAGAGGAAATGGTTCTGGCTTAGGACGAACTTCAGGAAGAGGTCATAAAGGCGCAGGACAAAGAAGTGGCTTTAAGCACAGATATTGGTTTGAAGGAGGCCAAATGCCTCTTTATAGAAGAGTACCAATGAGAGGATTCAATAATTCAAATTTCCAAAAATCATATGAGATAGTTAATCTTGCAAGTATATCAAAGATTAAAGCTAAGAACATTGATTCTGAAGCTTTGTTTAAGAATGGTTTAATATCCTCTGTATTTGCTGCTGTAAAAATTTTAGGAAATGGTGATATTGATAAAGCATACAATATTACTGCTTCATCTTTTAGTGAATCTGCAGTTAAGAAAATAGAAGAAGCTGGCGGAAAGGTTGTTGTAGAGTGATTGAAAAAATAAGAAATATTTTTGCTATTCCTGAATTGAGAAGAAAAATCTTATTCACTCTTGCATTATTGGTTGTCGTAAGAATTGGATCTCAGGTTCCAATTCCAGGCATTAATCCAGATGCACTAAAACAGACTATGGACTCTCTAAGTGATACTTTTTTTGGTTTATATAATATGTTCACTGGAGGTGCGTTTGGGCAAGCTGCTATATTTGGTTTGGGTATCATGCCTTATATCTCAGTATCAATTATTATTCAGATTTTACAGACTACGCTTCCATATTTTCAAAGACTAGCTAGAGAAGGTGAAAGCGGAAGGGCAAAGATTACCCAAATTACTCGATATGGTACTGTGGCTTTAGCATTTCTTCAATCAATTGGTATAGCATTTTTATTAGAGAGCTATGGAATTGTTTTGAATCCTGGTTTTTTATTTAGATTTACAGCAGTTATTTGTATTACTACAGGAACAATGCTTCTTTTATGGTTAGGAGAAAAAATAACTGAACACGGTATTGGAAATGGTATATCTTTAATAATTATGGTTGGTATATTAGCTGCTTTTCCTAATGTTATAGTTTCAGAGATTGCATATTTTCAACAAGGAGTAAGAGGTATATTATCTGAATTAGCACTAGCTATATTATTCTTCTTTTTAGTAATGTTAATCATTCTTGTTCAGCAAGGAATTCGAAAAGTTCCTATTCAGTATGCTAGGAGAGTAATTGGTAGAAAAATATACGGTGGACAGTCTACTTATCTGCCACTAAAGATTAATACAGCAGGAGTTATTCCAATTATCTTTGCACAATCTATAATACTAATACCTGGTACAATTGCTACTTTTGCAGGACAGGATGCTGTACAATCAAACTTTATGTCTTGGTTTGCAATGGATCATTGGTTTTCTAATCTTTGCTTTGCTTTACTTATTGTTTTCTTTACTTATTTTTACACAGCGTTACAATTTGATCCAAATCAAGTTTCTTCTACTTTAAAACAGCAAGGAGGGTTTATTCCTGGTGTTAAACCTGGAAGAAAAACTGCAGAATTTATTGAAAATATATTAACTCGAGTAACATTGCCTGGGGCATGCTTTCTTGGTTTTATCGCATTAATGCCATACTTCTTACAGCAGTTTGCGGGACTAGATTATGCATATGCATCTTTTTTTGGTGGAACAAGTTTATTGATTATCGTTGGAGTTGGTCTTGATACATTAAATCAGATTGAGACACATTTATTATCTAGACATTATGATGGATTTCTTTCAAAAGGCAAAGTCAGAGGTAGAAGATAGTGGTTGATATAAACAACATAAATGAAGTGAATAAAATCACTGAAAGCTGTCAGATTTTATCTGATACGCTTGATCTTGTTGAAAAATATATTGTGCCAAGTCAATCTATTTTAGAAGTAGATAAAATGGCTGAAGAATATATTATATCAAGAAATGGAAAACCTGCTTTTAAAGGATATAATAATTTTCCATCAACTTTGTGTGTATCAATTGATGATGAAATAGTGCATGGAATTCCAAAAGATTCAGTTTTTAAAGAAGGACAAATAGTTGGCGTTGACTGTGGAGTGCTTAAAGATGGGTATTACAGTGATTCTGCAAGAACATTAGCAGTGGGAAATATTTCTGAAGAAAAACAATTATTGTTAGAGACAACAAAGAAAGCGTTGGAAATAGGTATCAGCAAAGCTGTTGCAGGGAATCGTGTGTATGATATCAGTAAAGCGATTCAAGATTATGTGGAATCTAAAGGATATTCTGTAGTGAGAGAATTAGTTGGACATGGAATTGGTACTCAACTTCATCTTGATCCTCAGATACCTAATTTTTCTGAACCAAGCAGCTCTCATCATGATACTGTATTAGAGGAAGGCATGTGCTTAGCAATCGAACCAATGGTTAATTTGGGTAGCAGACACATTAAAACAGATAGTGATGGTTGGACAATTAGGACGCAAGATGGTAAGCCAAGTGCGCACTTTGAACATTCAATTCTTATTACTAAGTTCCAACCCAGAATTTTAACATAGTATGGCAAAACAAGAATCAATAGAAGTAGAAGGAGTTATTAAGGAAGCTTTACCAGGAGCAAGGTTTAGAGTAACAATAAATCTAGGTGGGCAAGAACACGAAATTCTTGCACATGTAAGCGGTAAAATGCGCATGCATTTTATTAAAATGCTACCTGGAGATAAAGTAAACTTGGAACTTTCTCCATATGATTTAACTAGAGGAAGAATTACGTTTAGGCAATAATTATGAAAGTTAGAGCATCAGTTAAAAAAAGAAGCAGAGATTGCATTATTGTTCGCAGAAAGGGACGTATTTATGTTATTAATAAGAAGAACCCTAGATTTAAACAGAGGCAAGGATAATGGCTAGAATAGCAGGTGTAGATATACCAAAAGAAAAGAAGATAGCTTATTCTTTAAGATATGTTCATGGAATTGGACTAACGACTGCATTAAAAATATGTGAGTTAGCTCAAATAGATCCTAATGCTAGAGTTGGTGATCTTAGCACCAACGAAGAAGATGCTATCAGAAAAGTTATTGTTGATTTACAATTGTTAATTGAAGGTGAATTAAGAACAGAAAACATAAAAAATGTTAAAAGATTACAAGATATTGGTAGTTATAGAGGGTTAAGACATAGAAAATCTCTTCCTGTAAGAGGACAGAGAACTAAGACAAATTCTCGTACAAAAAGAGGAAGAAAACAAACAGTGGGACTTGGTAAGAAAGCAGTAGTATAATTATGGCAATACAAACTAGATCTAAAAAGAAGAAGAAAATTGATTCAAAAGGTATTGTGCATATCAAAGCAACCTTTAATAACACAAATATTACCGTTACTGATCAAGGCGGCAATGTTATTGCATGGGCTACTGCTGGAAAAGCAGGTTTCAAAGGTTCAAGAAAGAATACTGCATACGCAGCATCAATTGCAGCAGAAAAAGTTGCAACTGAGGTTGTAGGAATGGGGTTAGTACAGGTAACTGTTAAAGTAAAAGGGCCTGGTGCAGGTCGAGAATCTGCTATTAGAGCTTTATCAGGTTCAGGACTGCAAATAACGGCAATTTCAGATGTAACTCCACTACCACATAATGGTTGTAGGCCTAAGAAACAGAGAAGAGTATAGAATAATATGGGAAAATTGAACACGCCTAAAGGGAAATTAGTTAGAAAGCTTGGAGTCAATATTTTTGGCAATCCAAAATTTGATAAATTATTATCGAAAAAAGGATATAGACCTGGTCAACATGGTCAGTCCGGAAAACGTTTTTCAACTTACTCTGTTCAATTAAAAGAAAAACAAAAAATTAAATTTATGTATGGAATGCTTGAAAAACAGTTTAGAAACTACTTTAAAAAAGCAGCACAGATGAAAGGTGAAACAGGACTTAACTTATTAGTCATGCTTGAATCTAGGCTCGATAATGTAGTCTATAAATTAGGATTTGCTCCTTCAAGACCATCTGCTAGACAGTTGGTTAGCCATGCACATTTTATGGTAAATGGTAGAAAGGTAAATATTCCTTCCTATAGATTAAAACCAGGTGATATTATTGAAGTAAGAGATAAGAGTAAAAAATTAGATATTATACTAGATGCAGTTAAAATGGTTAAAGGTGATCTAAATGTATCTTGGCTTTCATTAGATAAAACAAAAATGTCAGGCACTTTTGTTAATTATCCAGAAAGACAGGAGATTGACTTAACTGTTAATGAGCAATTAGTTGTAGAATACTATTCAAGATAAGAGGAAAATATAATGAGCAATAATTTAAAATTTAAAATTTCACATAAAGAAACAGGCGATAATTCCAGTGAATTTATTGTAAAACCTTTAGAGAGAGGCTATGGTATTACTATTGGAAACGCTCTTAGAAGAGCATTGCTTACAGCAGTACCTGGTGCAGCAATTACCAATGTTAAAATTGATGGCGCTTTACACGAATTTTCTACTTTAGACGGCGTAAAAGAGGACGTAGCTGATATCTTAATGAATTTAAAGGAAGTAAGATTCCATTTGCCTGAAAGTAGTGTTGAGCCTGTGCATTTAAAAATAAAAGGTAAAACCTTTACTGCAGCCGATATACAAGCAGCAAGTGACAATTTCACTATTTTAAATCCAGATTTATATATTACTGATATTGATAAAAAGACTACTTTAGAATTAGAATTAAGACTAGGTATTGGCAAGGGATATAAATCAAGCGAAGAAAACAAATTAAACAATGCTCCTGTAGGAATTATTCCAATTGATAGTATTTTTAATCCTGTCACTAAAGTATCATTTAATGTTTCTCCATTGCCAGGTGCAAAAGAAGATTTAGAAATGCTATCTTTACATGTTGCTACTGACGGATCTATTACTCCAATAGATGCAGTAAGTTATTGTTCTTCAGTATTGTCTGAACATTATAATATTATTCATTCTATTAGTAACCCTTCAGTGTTAGAAATTGATAAGCCAGTTAGCGAAGAAATTCTACAAATTCGTAAGCTGCTTGAGTCTTCAATTGATGAAATGGAACTTTCAGTAAGAAGTCATAACTGTCTTGAAGCAGCGGGTATCACCTTAATTGGCGCTCTTGTACAGAAAGATGAATCTGAGATGTTAGCATACAAGAATTTCGGTAGAAAGTCTTTAAATGAGCTAATCGAAAAACTTGAAGGAATGGGCTTGAAGTTTGGTATGGATATCACCCCATATATTGATAGCGAAGCATCAGAAAGCGAAAGCGATGAGACACAGAGTTAAAACAAAGAAGATTGGTAAAAACGCTTCTCATAGAAAAGCGATGTTGTCTAATATGGCAAGTTCTTTAATAGAGCACAAACGTATCAAGACAACACATCAAAAAGCTATAGCACTACAGAGGTTTATTGAACCAATGATTACTAAAGCAAAAGATGCGACCTTACATAACAGAAGACAAGTGTTGAAGAGTTTAAAAAATCAAGATGCTGTAAAGATATTGTTTGATGTTATCGGTCCTAGTTATTCTGATAGGCCAGGCGGTTACACAAGAATTATCAAGCTTGGTAGCAGAGTTAATGATGCTGCGAAAATATCATTAATCGAATTCGTTGATAAATCTAATCTGGAATCAGATAGCGTTATTGAAGAGCCAATTTCTGAAGAATCAGAATCAGAAAATAATTAGATCAATTATCTTTTTTAAGTATTTCTCATCAATTTCATCGAAATCATCAAGTTCTTTTGAATCTATATCAAATACATAATTAGAGAATGGAATAGCAATTTCTGAATTGCTATTTGGATCACATTCAATATGTCCTGCAAATTCATTTACATTAGGGACTATTATTGTATTTCTAGATATAATTGATTTTCCGCAAACCCCATCCATATTTATTGGACTACATGGTATTTGATCCGACTCATAGGAAGATATTTCTAGTTCATCACCTTTTTTCATATAAAACCCACAAAAATTCCAATTTTCAAACATATCATATAATACATTTGATATTCTATCGAAATTAATTTCATTTTCAGATTTTTTAATTTTAGAAATTGCTTCTTGATAAATTGTTTCTTTAATGTCAGATTGTAATTTGCCCATGTCAAAAAATAATAAATATTCTAAAAATGCGATAATAGTTTCTGGTTTGCCCAGAACAGCTACAACAGCATTAGGAGATATATTATCTTCTATTAATGGATATAACATGATTTATGAACCTTTTAATGCTTCTCAGGGTATATTATCTGTCGAAAAAAATTATCTCATCCCTGGCGCTAATACTGATAATAGTAATTTTGATGATATTTTTGATAGCATTATTAATCTTAACGCCAAATTTAAATTAGGTATCAAAAAAGATGATTCGGTGATAAAAAAAACGATTAAAACATTATTTGGAAATGAATCTTCTTTATCTTTGCTTAAATCAAAATTTTTCCCTAATCAAAAGAAACTAATTGTTAAAGATCCTTTTTTAGTGTTTGCATCATTGCATCTATCTAAAAACTATAAAATAGTAATGTGCGAAAGACCAATTTTACCATTAGCTGGCAGTTTTAAAAGAATGGGATGGGAATTTCCTGAATACGATAGATTAGTTAAAGATTTTGAAAGCATGGGTATTAGAGATATAGAAAAAATTGAGAACAACTCAATTTCATTACCTGTTTTGGGAGCAATTCAATTTTGTCAACTCTATAGTATTTTTAAACATAGAATTGATGGAAAAGAAAATATCTATTTTTTTAATCAAGATAATTTTTCAATAAATCCTGAAGATTCAATTAAAAAACTTTTTAATTGGTTAGATGAAAAATGCACAGATAAGATTCTAAAAAAAGTCCAAAGGTTAAATTCTGGAGATACTTTAATTCCAAAAAAAGATGTTCAACATGATTTGTCTTACAAAAAATCATTATCAAATAAATATTATAAATCAATTTTAACCGACGAAGAAATCAGTTTTATAGATAGTGTAGCGGAGGAGAGATTTGAACTCCCGACACGCGGATTATGATTCCGCTGCTCTAACCAACTGAGCTACTCCGCCATAAGTTCTTGAAGTTATATTACTTCGCTTTAAATGTCTAAATTTTTTATAAGAAAAGTATTCACTTTTTTAATTTGTAACTTTAAACTTTGGTTAAGTTAACTATACATTAGGATAGAGATGAAATATAAATCGAAACAAGATTTTTTAAAGACAGTTGTTGATCGATATAAGGATCAAGAAGAATTTCACCAAGCTGTAGAAGAAGTCGTCAACTCTATATGGACTGTTGCTACTAAAAATAAAGATTATGTTAGTGCAAACATACTTGATAGAATTGTTGTGCCTGATAGGTCTATACTGTTTCGTGTCTCATGGGTAGATGATAAGGGTGATGTTCAAGTCAATTTAGGTTATAGAATCCAATTTAATTCTGCTATTGGCCCTTATAAGGGAGGTCTCAGATTTCATCCTAATGTTAATCTTGGTATTCTAAAATTTTTAGCATTTGAACAAGTGTTTAAAAATAGTTTAACAGGTTTAAATATGGGCGGCGGTAAAGGCGGATCAAATTTTGATCCAAAAGGAAAATCAGACCGAGAAATAATGAAATTTTGTCAAGCCTTTATGAATGAACTATATAGACACATTGGAAGAAGGACTGATATTCCTGCTGGAGATATTGGTGTTGGCGCGAGAGAGATTGGTTATATGTTTGGTCAATACAAAAAAATAAGAAATGCATTTACTGGAGTGCTTACAGGAAAAGGTACAAACTGGGGCGGAAGCTTAATTAGGCCAGAAGCTACTGGGTATGGTCTAGTATATTTTGTTCTTAATATGCTTGATACGAAGAATGATTCAATTAAAGGCAAAACTGTTGCTGTGTCTGGATCTGGAAATGTTGCACAATATGCTTGTGAAAAATTAATTGAACTAGGAGCAAAGCCTGTTACCTTATCTGATTCTAGCGGTTTTATATATGATCCAGATGGCATTACTCAAAAGAAGTTAGAATATGTAAAGAAACTAAAAGAGGTTCCTTCAGCTAGAATATCTGAATATGCAAAAAAATATAAAGTAAAATTTACTCCTAATAAAAAACCATGGGGCGTTAAATGTGATATTGCATTGCCTTGCGCCACTCAGAATGAATTAGACTTGAAAGATGCTAAACAATTAACAAAGAACGGTTGTTATGTCGTTGCAGAAGGTGCAAATATGCCTTCTACAAAAGATGCAGTCCATCACTTTATTAAGGAGAAAATATTGTTTGGTCCTGGTAAAGCCGCCAATGCTGGTGGAGTTGCTGTTTCTGGGATCGAAATGAGCCAAAATAGTACAAGAATTCCATTAACAAGAGAACAAGTGGATAAGCTATTAAAAGAGATTATGGAGAAAATTCATACTACATGTGTTAAGCATGGTACTCAGAAGGGATTTGTTAATTATGTTGATGGCGCTAATATTGGTGGATTTGTGAGAGTTGCAGACTCTATGGTTGATCAAGGCGTTATATAAACTCTTTATATAAACACTAAAATTCTATGTTACGTAAACTCAAGTCTTTTGACCTTCAGTCAAAACGTGTTCTAATCAGGGTAGATTTTAATGTACCCATCAAAAACGATATAGTTGTTGACGATTATAGAATTAGAAAAACAATTCCTACTATTAAACACTGCATAGACCAAGGAGCAAAAGTTATTCTAATGTCTCATTTAGGAAGGCCAAAAGGTAAAATAAATTCAAAACTCTCTCTAATGCCCGCAGGTGAAAAGTTAGCTGAATTATTAGAAATGCCCTTAAAGTTTTCACATGATTGCATATCAGATGATGCTATCAATGTTTCACATAACTTACAGTCTGGGGAAGTCCATCTTCTTGAAAATTTACGTTTTTACAATGAAGAGACTGACAACGATAGTCAATTTTCTATTAATCTATCTAAACATGGAGAAATCTTTATTAATGATGCATTTGGAACAGCTCATCGTGAGCACGCATCAAATGTTGGCATTGTTAAACATTTTATGAATAAAGGAATGGGTCTTTTGATTGAAAAAGAGTTAGAATTTTTATCAGAAACACTTGAAGACCCTTTTTTGCCACTTCTATTGATTATCGGTGGAGCAAAAATTGATACTAAAATCGATGTAATCAACCATTTTCTTGGTTTAGCGGATAATATTATTATCGGTGGAGCAATGGCTAATACTTTTCTTGCTGCTAATGGTTATCATATGGGGAAATCATTAGTAGAATCTGACAAGATAGATGTTGCAAAAAAGATATTGCTTAGTGCCTCTAAGACAAAAACAAAAATTATTTTACCAACTGATTTCACTGGGGAATTGAATAATATTGGTAGCGAAGAATTTGAGCACACTGATAAAGAAAATGTTAAGAAAAATATGATCTGTCAAGATATCGGACAATCAAGCATTGATTTATTTAAGAGCATTATATCTGATTCAAAAACAATTTTCTGGAATGGCACAGTTGGTATTGCAGAGAATAAAAAATTTGCTGTTGGAACAGAGAGTATTATTGATGAAATTGTTGATACTGAATGTATTTCCGTTATAGGTGGCGGTGATACAGTTGCTGCAGTAAGAAATTATAATGATGAATTGCTTAGCAAATTATCGCATGCTTCTACTGGTGGAGGCGCTTGTTTAGAGTTGTTGTCTGGCAAGAAGCTTCCTGCAATAAAAATTTTGGACAAGAAATGAAAAAAACAATATTAGCTGCAAACTGGAAAATGTATTTAGATGGAGATGCATCGATTGATTTTGTGAAAAAGATAAATTCTAATGAAGAATCATTTTTTAAATCAGAAGTGATTCTTTTTCCTTCTCATACTTGTATTAATCAAGTACAAAAAAATCTAGGAACAGAAAACATCAAGATTGGCATGCAAGACTGCGATATCAATACCGAGGGTGCCTATACTGGAGCTGTTTCTCTTCATAGCTTGTCAGACATTGACTTTTGTATCGTCGGACACTCAGAAAGAAGGTTGCTATACAATGAATCAGATGAAGTAGTAAAAGATAAATTAGAAACAGTAACAAACAATAATGTAAGCGCAATTCTTTGCATTGGAGAGACTAAAGAGCAAAAAAATGATGGCAACACTTTCAAGGTTATTGATAGGCAGCTTAGTATATTGCCAAAAGATGCAATAAATGGCCTAACAATTGCATACGAGCCTGTTTGGTCTATTGGTTCTGGAGAGCTTCCTTCAAATGAATATATTGAAGATGTTCTTTCTTATGTAAAAAATAAATTAAAAAGTTTATATTCAGACGAAATTGTTGAGAAAACCAATTTGCTTTATGGTGGATCTGTTGACAAAGATAGTATCAATAGATTATTAGATGTTAAGTTGATTGATGGGTTTTTAATCGGTAGTGCTAGCGCTGATTTTGAATCATTTAAAGCAATTGCTGAAAAATTAAATTGATAGAGGAATTATGGTTCAGTTTTTAATAGTAGTACATACACTTGTTAGTATAATGTTGATTGTTGTTATTTTGATGCAATCTGGTCAAGGAGGACTTAATTCTATGATGGGCGGTACCGCCACATCTATGTTAGGATCTTCGGGAGCAAATGATTTTATTACAAAGCTCACAACATGGCTTGGTATAACTTTTATAGTACTTGCTTTGTTGATAGGAATGTTGAGTGGTAGTCCAGATAGTGTCAAAGAATCAATTCTTCAACAAGATGCTGAAACAAGAGAGACAGAGGTACCAGTTGGCAACGAATATGTACTTCCTTCTAGTGCTTTAGAAGAAGAAAGCAAAGAAGAATAATTAGCCGAAGTGGTGGAATTGGTAGACACGCTAGCTTGAGGGGCTAGTGGAGGAAACTCTGTGTGGGTTCAAGTCCCGCCTTCGGCACAAAAAAATGTTAATATTATTTTCAAAAGATTTTTAGATTACAACACAATAGAAAATGCATACTTAAAAGGCGGTATAATGAAAAAGATTATTTTAGTTCTATTATTTTTTACAACTGTTTTTGCTCAAACATCTGCAATAGCACTCTTTGAAGAGTCTAGACAAGCGTTGTCAAATGGAAATTTAGATGTTGCTAGAGAAAAAATCCTTTCAGCAATTGATGCTGACAAAGGAAATGATCAATTAAGAAAAGAGTTTGATCGCTTAAATGGATTAAACAACAAAGCTAATAATGCTAATAGAGCTATAGAAGATGGCAGATTTGATGATGCAATTTCAGGATTTAATTCAGTGTTAGAAAGTATACCAAAATATGTGCCTGGATTTTATGGTCTTGCAAAAGCGTATGAAGGTAAAAAAGATTTTGATGCTGCAATACAAAACTATAAATCAGCGCTCTCGCTTGATTCCAGTCATGCAAATTCAAAGAAATCGATTCAGAATATTGCAAAGAAACTTTATAATGCTGCTAACAAAGATTATAAAAGCGGTAATCTAGAATCTGCTATGAAAAAATATAATCAGGTGTTAGGCATTAATAGCAGAATTTATCAAGCACACTTTCAATTGGGAGTCTTATATAAGAAAATGGGTAATATCTCTCAAGCAATTCAAAGTTATCAGTCAGCTTTAAATATCAAGAAAACTTACGATAAAGGTTGGTATGCTCTAGGAATTGCACATAAAGAAAATGGTGATATAGACAATGCTAAAAAAGCTTTTGAAGAAACAGTCAGATTAAATCAGAAGTACTATAAAGCGCATAAAAGCTTAGGTGAAATTTTTATTGATTTACAACAGTACGATAATGCTGTAAAGAGCTTTAAGACAGCGATAAACTATAAATCAAATTATGCGGCAGCATATCATGCTCTCGGTATTACATACGGCAAAGGAAAGCTAGAAGACTATAGGAGATCAGTTGAAGCACTAGAGGAAGCTGTAAAGTTAAATAAGAGAGAAGTCCTTTCATGGTATTCTCTTGCTGAGTCTTATAACGAATTAGGTGAATGTGACAAAGCTAAAGAAGCTGCTCTAGAAGCTGTTGATTTAAAGAAAAATTTTGGTGGAGGATGGTTTCAGTTAGGTGTAGCTGAATACTGTAACGCCACAGGAAATAAAAACGGTGCTATCAACCATTTTGAAAGAGCTAGAAATGATAGACAATGGAGAAAGATGGCAGAGTACGAAATTGATAGGGTTAAAAATCCTGAGAAATTTGAATGATTAAAGCGGTTATTTTTGATCTAGATAACACACTACTTGATTTTGTAACAATGAAAAGAGAGTCTGTCCGAAGCGCTCTTGTTGCAATGTCCGAAGCTGGTCTTGAAATTGATATTGAATCTTCTTATAAACGAATTATGCATATCTATGAAGAAGGCGGCTGGGAAAATCAGTTAGTTTTTAACGATTTCCTTCGAGAAAAAATCGGTTATGTTGATTATAAGTATTTAGCTGCTGGCGTAATGGCTTATAGGAAAGCCAAAGCTGATAATTTAAAAGCATATCCAAATGTACATGATACATTAGAACAATTAACAAAGAAAGGCATAAAATTAGCTATTGTTTCTGATGCTCCTAGCAGAGAAGCATGGATGAGAATATATGCTTTAGGTATTCATGATGTTTTTGATGTTGTTGTAACTTTCGATGATTCAAAAGAGCGTAAACCTTCTCCTGCTCCTTTTAAGTTAGCTTTGGGGAAGCTAAATATGTCAAAAGATGATGTATTGATGATTGGCGATTGGCCAGAAAGAGATGTTGTTGGCGCAAAAAATATGGGCATAAGAACGATATTTGCTAAATATGGAGATCATTTTGGTGTTAAAGAATCTGGTGCAAATTGGGACGTTGAAGACATATCTGATATAATCAAAATCATTGATGATATTAACAAAGAATAATATGGGCGTTGGAATAGATATAGTTTTAGTTAGTAGAGTTGAAAAAATTCTTAATTCAAAAAATAAAGATAGATTTTTAAATAAGATTTTTTCCGATAAAGAAATATCAAACTCTGAAAAAAAATACAGTCAGTCTCAATATTTTTCAGGTAGGTTTGCTGCAAAAGAAGCAATCAAAAAAGCATTGTCATCATACAATAAAAACAATGTACCTACATTTAAATCTCTAGAGATTCTTAATGCTGACGATGGAAAACCATATGTTTCAATAAAATCAAAGCAACAGTCAGATATTGATATCTCAATAGCACATGATGGGAACTATGCTATTGCGTTTTGCGTAGTCAAATAAGTCTATGGATTATTTTGAAATAGAAGGAAAAAATCAATTATTTGGTGATGTCAATATTAGTGGTGCAAAAAATGCTGTTCTGCCTCTTATGGCTGCATCAATTTTAAACAACGATGAATTAACGATTTCAAATGTTCCTAATCTTTCTGATTCAATAACGATGTCTAATTTGTTAAAGGGGATGGGAGCAGAGGTTGATTTATCTAGTGGTAAAATTTGTATTAATTCAAAATCTTTGAATAATCCGTACGCTCCTTATGATTTAGTCAGAACAATGAGAGCTTCTTTTTATGTTTTAGGTCCATTGTTAGCAAAATTTGGAGAAGCAAAAGTTTCTCTTCCTGGAGGGTGTGCTTGGGGTCCAAGACCTGTAGATTTCCATATTGAAGGCATAAAACAATTAGGCGCTACGGTTGATCTAGAAGACGGATATATCATTGCTAAATCCAATCAATTAAAAGGGAATAAAATAGTTTTTCCTAAAATTTCTGTTGGAGCCACTGGAAATGTCCTTATGGCTTCTATATTGGCCGATGGAGACACTGAAATACATAATGCTGCAGCTGAACCTGAAATTCAACAGTTATGTCATTTTTTAAATAGTATGGGTGCAAAAATTTCAGGCATTGGTACAAATATTTTACAAATTCAAGGAGTCAGCTCTCTTAGAAGCGTTGACAATGTTGATGTTATACCTGATAGAATTGAAGCAGGAACTTTTCTTATGGGTGTAGCTGCAACTGGAGGAGAAGTTAAATTAAATAAAGTTAATTCAGATCATTTAAAAACCGTTATTTCTTATTTAGAACATGCTAATGTTGACATAAAAATTGAAGATAATAGCATTACAATATTGTCAGATGGCAATATTAATTCTTATGATATAGAAACAAATGAATATCCAGGCTTTGCAACAGACTTACAAGCGCAATGGATGTTATTAATGAGTGTTGCTTCTGGAGACTCCACATTAAAAGAAAATATCTATTTTGATCGCTTTAATCACGTTCCAGAGTTAAACAGGCTTGGCTGTGATATAAGCGTTGATTTAAAGACAGCAACTGCATCTATAAAAGGACAAAGAAAATTAATTGCTGCTAATGTTACTTCAACTGATTTAAGAGCTAGTGCATGTCTCATTCTTGCCGCATTATGTGCAGAGGGCACTAGCATTATTAACAGAGTATATCATATTGATCGAGGATATGATAAAATTGAAGAAAAATTGTCAAAAATTGGCGCAAAAATAATCAGAAAGAAATAATCGAAATATTATTGTTTTTTTTAGAATTATTAATAGATTGTTTCAATTATGAGAGTCGTGATTATAGGGGCAGGCGAAGTTGGCTTTCACATTGCTAAATCTCTTAGTGAGCTCGATTATGATATCGCAGTAATCGATACCAATTCTATAAAATGTCAACGTGCTAATGAGCATCTTGATGTTATTGTTATCAAAGGAAATGGTTCTGATGCTAAAATTCTAAAAGAAGCAAATGTTTCAGAGGCAGATTATGTTTTTTGTATGACTAATTCTGATGAAACAAATTTAATTGCTTCTATGCAATCACATACATTAGGCGCAAAGAAAATTGTAGCACGACTTCGTAATACTGACTATGGCAACAATGGAGATGATAGTATTAGTCCAGAAAAATTTGGAATTGATGAAGTGATTCATCCAGAATATGAAGTTGCAAAAGAAATTGTCAGATTAGTCAAACATCCTTATGCAGATAAGTTCTATGAATTTGAAAATGGAAAAGCAGTATTATTTTCGAAGAAATTAAATCACAGATCAAAAATTGTTAATACTACAGTAGAAGATTTTCATAAAGGAAATAAAGATTTTAAATCTTTAGTTGTTGCAATCGTGAGAGATGAAAAAATGACAATTCCGTCTGGGGCATTTAAGTTTGAACCAGATGATAACGTCTTTTTCTTTGTTAAATCAAAAAATTTAAACTTGCTGTTATCTTCTCTTGGAGTTTCTACGTCTAACTCAAAAAGAGTTATGGTTGCCGGAGCAAGCAAAATAGGGCGAAAGATTGCAAGAGAATTAGAAGATTCTATGTCTGTAAGGCTAGTAGACAATTCAGAAGAAAAAGCAAAAATGATTGCTAGTGAACTAGGGGAATCTATTGTAATGAATGCTGATGCGACAGACGTCGAATTCTTGAAGAATGAAAATATTAGTGAAGTAGATTCTTTTATCGCAGTCACTGAAGATGAGCAACTGAATTTGTTAGCTGGTATTTTAGCAAAACAGCTAAAAGTCAAGCAGTCTGTTATTCACGTTTCAAACCCTGATTATGTAAAAAGCATGTCTGACCTCGGTTTAGGTGCAATAGTAAGCAAGAATACTTCCAGTGTTAATTCGATTGTTAAAGCAATCCGCATTGACCAAAAAGACAATGTTATTCAGATTTTTAGCAGGCTTGGAATGGAAGCAATTGAACTTGAAGTAGAGAACAATTCAAAAGCAGCAAGAGTTCCAGTTGCCAACTTAAATCTACCACATGGTAGTTTGATTGCATTGGTAAATCATAACGGTCATATTGCAATACCAAGTGGCGATTATCAGATTCTTCCAAACGATACTGTTCTTGTATTCTGTGTTAACTCAAAAGTAAAAGAAGTTACGAGCATATTTAAACCAGAATAATGAGTTTACGCCCTACATTTAGATTTTTATCAATGTTGGTAATGTTTTTATCATTTTCATTGTTAATTCCAGGGTTAATCGATTATCTAGATAGTGAAAATTTATATTTATTTAAAATAGCAGGATTTTCGTTTGTTGGTGTAATTCCTATTTTCTATTTCTCAAGGAAAGCGCGATCTTTTTCCAATCGAGATGTTTTCTTAGCAGTTGTTTTTGGTTGGGTGTTAGCGTCTGTATTTGGTTCTTTACCATTTTATTATTCAGGATATTTTCCAAGCTATTCTGATGCATTATTTGAGGCAGTTTCTGGAGTAACAACTACTGGGGCAACAATATTGACTGATGTTGAAAGTATTCCAAAAAGTATTCTCTTGTGGAGAGCATTTTTACAGTGGCTTGGTGGACTAGGTATTGTTGTATTTACCATTGCATTATTGCCGCTATTAGGGGTATCAGGGGAGAAATTATTCAACTTAGAATTTCCTGGCCCTGCATCTGAGAAAATAAGTCCTAGAATACAAGATACGGCAAAGATATTATTAAGTTTTTACATAGGGTTTACATTCGTTGAATTTCTACTGCTTTCTTATGCTCCATCAATGACTTTTTTTGATGCAATTGCGCATGCATTTACAACCATGCCAACAGGTGGATTTTCAACATTCAATACAAGCCTCAATGATCAGTCAATTTATGTGAAAAGCGTTATTCTTTTGTTCATGATAATTGGAGGTACAAATTTTGCCTTACATTTTCGAGCATTAAAAGGTGGATTCCGTTCATATACAAGAGATACAGAATTTTTATACTACATGGGAGTTATTGGAGTCGTTTCGTTTCTGATTTTATTTGTATCATACATGACTTCTAATGGTTCTAATATTTTAGATACTGTTTTTCAAGTAACAGCAATTTTAACAAGTACAGGATATACAGCTACAAACTATGAGTTATGGACACCATATGTGAAACAATTTATGTTGTTTGGTTTAATGTTTGTTGGGGCAATGGGAGGTTCAACAAGCGGTGGAATGAAAATTATTAGATTGGTTGCAGTATATAAATATGCAAGAGCAGAATTAAAACGAGCATTGCATTCAAAAGCAATTATCCCAATACGTATTGGTTCGCAAATTATTCAAGATGAAGTGATACGAAAAACGCTAGGGTTTTTCTTATTTTATATCTTTTTCTTTTTCTTTGCTGCATTTTCATTTTCAGCAATGGGGATTGATATGGAGTCTTCTTTTGGAGCTGCAGCATCAGGGATGGGAAATATTGGTCCTTCACTAGGACAATTTGGTCCAATGGACTCCTATTTAAGTATGCCTCTTGCTGGTAAGTATATCATGATGTTTTGTATGTTGCTTGGAAGGTTAGAAATTTTCGCAGTATTAGTATTGTTTACAAAGACATACTGGAGAACATAAAATAAGTCTTACATCAACAATTAATGGATTACCAGATTCACCTGGTATTTATCAGTTCAAAGATAAAACAGATCGTATTATTTACATCGGGAAGGCAAAAAGCCTTAAAAAAAGGGTTAAATCCTATTTTCAGAAGAAATCATACCGTACTCCCAAAGAACAGTCATTAATTAAGCGAATTGAGGGATTAGAGTGGATTGTATGCCAGGATGAGGCAGAGGCCTTCATTACTGAAGCAACCCTTATTAAAAAACATAAACCAAAATACAATGTTCAATTGAAAGATGATAAATCATTTCCATACTTAAAAATTACCAATGAAACATTGCCTAAAATTGATATTACTAGAAAGATTTCCAATGATAAATCAACTTATTTTGGTCCGTATACTGATGTGAAGTCAATGCGAAGATTGGTTGATGTATTAAGTCGAGCATTTCCAATCCGTAATTGTTATGTAGAGCTTGATGATAAATCGGTCATTAAAAAAGGATTAGGCCTTGTTAGAATCACTCAAAAAGAGTATCAAGAAATGATTGATCATATGATTTTGTTTTTAAAAGGAAATACCAAGTCTGTAGAGAAAAAATTGAACAAAAAAATGAGCTTTTTTTCCTCAAAAAGAATGTATGAAGAAGCAGCAAGGGTGCGAGATCAATTAAGAGCAATCAAAAGCTTTAAAACACGTCAACGCAAATTAGAAGCTGATTTTTCCAATCGTGATATTATTGGGGTGCGATCAAAAGATGATTACCACGTTGTAGTCATTTTACGTATTCAAGATGGACGTATTATAAGTAGAGAAAAAATTTCATCAAAAACCAATCTTCCAGTAGAAGATTTGTTACGATCTGTAATTGTGAATTTTTACATGAATTCTGCATATATCCCATCGAAAATCTATCTTCCAGAATTTCCTGCTGAACAAGAAGATTTAGAAGACTGGTTATCCAATTTAAATGAGAAAAAGGTACGGTTTTCTGTTCCGCAGCGATCACACAAGTTGAAAGAGGTGAAATTAGCTGGTAAAAACGCCCAATTATTACTCAATGAATGGCTGTTAAATTTGAAAAAACGTAAAGATTATGTTCCAAAAATTCTTCAAGAATTAAAAGATGTTCTCAATTTAGATGTTAGCCCTAGGTTGATTGAGGCGTTTGATATCTCTCATTTAGGGGGAACAGACACAGTTGCATCTATGGTTGTATTTAAGGATGGAAAACCATATAAAAGTGGGTATCGAAAGTACAATATTAATGTTGAAAAAATTGATGATTTTGAATCCATGAAAGAAGTGGTATATCGTCGATACAAAAGACAGCTTAATGAGAAAAATCCGTTACCTGATTTAATTTTGATCGATGGAGGAAAAGGACAACTTTCTTCTGCAAAATTATCCTTAGATGAATTAGGATTACATCTTCCAGTGATAGCCCTAGCAAAAAAGTTAGAAGAAGTGTTTATTCCAACTAAGAAACAACCATTGAGAATTGCAAAAAGTTCTTCAGCATTAAATTTATTAAAACAGATACGAGATGAAGCTCACAGATTTGCTGTTACCTTTCAAAGAAGCAAAAGAACAAAAAGAATGTTAACTAAATAAGATCATTTTCTTTCATCCAATCGTCTGAAATAAACTTTCTCATATAATTTCGAACTCCATCAGGAAGGATTACTAGGCAATTTTGCCCTTTTTTGAGTGATTTTGCTGCCTCTAAAGCCGCAAAAGTAGCTGCACCACACGAACCTCCGATTAAGAGTCCTTCATCTTTTATAAGGCTTCTAGCGGTTTCAAAGCTATCTTTGTCGTTTACTTTTACAAATTTATCGACGACAGAACTATCAAAAATCTTTGGAAAAAAGTCATATCCAATGCCTTCAACATGGTATGAATGGACTTCATCGCCACCTCCAAGAATTGAACCATAGGGATCTGCGCCAATAATTTGGATACCAGGAATTTCTTTTTTGAGACGTTTTCCAACTCCAGTGATGGTTCCTCCGGTACCAACTCCCATGACAACCATGTCCAAATCAGTACCAAAATCATCTAATATTTCTTGAGCAGTATTGTCGTGATGACAATCAGGATTACATTCGTTTTCCCATTGGTCTAATATATGACTATTTGGAATTTCACTATTTAATTTTTTTGCGATAGAAAAATTACTATCTGGATCATCATATTCAGCTTCGGTGCGTGTTCTAATAATTTCTGCCCCTAATGCTTTGATTGTGAGCTCTTTTTCCATGCTCATTTTTTCAGGCATGACTATGATAAGTTTATACCCTTTGACAGCAGCTCCTAATGCAAGGCCAATTCCTGTATTGCCAGATGTTGCTTCAATAAGGGTATCACCTGGTTTAATTCTACCACTTTTTTCTGCACAATCTATCATTTCAAACGCAATGCGATCTTTTACAGATCCTCCAGGGTTAAACAATTCTAATTTTGCAAACATGTTGCATTCTAAGTGAGAAGCAATGGAATTAAGCTTTACAACAGGGGTAGAGCCGATAGTTTGTAGTATATTGTCGTAAATCACATAGCAATATTAAAAAAAAAGGGGCTAAATGCCCCTTCTTTTTTTATTTATTTCCTAATTAAGAAATTTTGATATCAATCTCTTTTCCAATCGCATTTTTATCTTTAGGAAAAGAAATGTTCAAAACTCCATTTTTTAGGCTTGCATTGATCTTGTCAACTTTGACATTTTCAGGAACTTTGAAGATTTGTTCAAATTTTCCATAAAAATGTTTGTTAGCGCTGTCATTTTTTCGTTCTCCACTAACAATAACGTGGTTGTTTTCAACACGCACATTGACATCTTTCTTCTCAACGCCTGGCAAATCCATATTCAAATAATATTCTTTTTTATTTTCATTCATATAAGAGTATGGTTGATTTGTAGTTAGGCTAAATCGAGGATCAAACGCAAAATCATTAAAAAACTGATCAAATACATTATCAAATGTATCTATTTGGTTGTTTAATGGTTTCCATTTTATTAAACTCATTTTAAACTCCTTTGGTTTAATTATTTATATTACGCTTATATAGTTACAATAATGATGCCAGGTGGGGAATGTCTGCATTATTTTCAGACAGGTAGCCATTAATGGCATAGATTTGTTTTTTAGAGATAAAATCTATGCAAAAATGACTGACTATGAGTTTAAATTTTAAAAAAATATTATCAAAAATTGATTATCCTGCTGATTGGGTTGGGATACGATATGTAGAAGAAATCCAAAATTCATTATCCACTAACAATTCTGATGTTGATAATATTAAAAGAAATTGTTCTAAAGGAGTGATGATTGATGTGCTTGTGGATGGGCAATTTGCTTATTATGCAACTCCTTATTTAGATGAACAGCATATTCTCAAATCAATTCATACTGCATGTGAAAATGCAAAAAGAGCTTCCAAATATTCTATTTATAAGTTTACCCAAGAAGAAGTGCGCAAAGGACATGAAGGAACGTATAGAACAAAATGTTCTGATTCAGTCATGGATTTATCTATTTCTGACGTGAAAGACATTGCTTTATCTGGAGCAGAAACATTGTTGCGCCCAAAAGAAATTGTACATGCTGCTGTTTCAATTGAATTGGTACAGCGTACAACAAAAATTTATAGCACCTCAGGAGCCGATATTGATCAGAAGATGGATATGGCACTTATCGAGCTTTCATCGACTGCAAAAAACAAATTAGATAGCCAAACAAGGTCCAATCATGGTATGAGAGGGCATTGTTATCAAACTGGAGCAACGTTTGTAAAAGATTATGATATCCAGAAAGAAGCAGCTATGGTTTCAGATCAAGCAGTTGAATTGCTTTTAGCAGACCAATGTCCAACAGAAATAACCGATTTAGTACTTGCTCCAGATCAAATGATGTTACAAATCCATGAAAGTATAGGACATCCATTAGAATTGGATCGTATCCTCGGAGATGAACGTAATTTTGCTGGATCAAGTTTTGTTAGTTTAGAAGATTTTGGATCGCTCCAATATGGATCAGATTTAATGAATATTGTCTTTGATCCTACAATTGATAATCAATTAGCAACGTATGCATTTGATGATTCTGGGATGCCTGCCACAAAAGAATATTTAATAAAAGATGGAATATTGGTGCGAGGCCTTGGTGGAATTGAAAGTCAAGTACGATCTAATGTTGATGGTGTGTCAAATTTAAGAGCTTCTTCATGGAATCGTATTCCAATTGATCGCATGGCAAATATTAATTTATTACCTGGTTCTTCAACGAGAGACGAGATTATAGGCAGTATTGAACGCGGAGTATATATGGAAAGTAATCGTTCTTGGTCTATTGATGATTATCGTAACAAATTTCAATTTGGATGTGAATACGGAAGAATGATTGAAAATGGAGAACTGACAAAGGTTGTAAAAAATCCAAATTATCGAGGAATAACCAATCCATTTTGGAAAAGTTTACATATGGTGGGAAATGAAGATACATTTGAAGTATTTGGGACCCCAAATTGCGGAAAAGGAGAACCAAATCAGGTGGAACGTGTTGGGCATGCTTCTCCTTTATGCATGTTTAAAGATATTCAAGTGTTTGGGGGTGTGTAATGAAAAAAGATATATTTTATACTATTTGCACTAAAGCGTTTGATTATTTGAATTCCAATGAACAATTGACGCTGTTTTTAGAGGGAGAAGACTCCCAATATTTTCGTTTTAATGATTCAAAACTAAGACAGTCTGGAATTATCGAAGATTTTAATATTACACTCTCATTGTATCACGATAATAAATCTTTACAATCAATGACAACCATATCATCAGATATTGATTTTTCTGTTAAGAATCTAACTCGAGAAATTGATGTTTTAAGAGCCTCTTTGGATGCAACGCCATCAAATAGCAATATTGTCTTTCCTGATAAATTTGACTCCGTTGAAATTGATGCGCTAGGCAATTTACCTCAACGAGACCAAATTCTTGATTCTTTGATGGGAGTTATTGATAAAAATGTGTTAACAGGAGTGTGGAGTTCTGGAAAAATTTTCCGTGGTTGTTGCACGTCTAGCGGCACTAAACATTGGTTTGAAAAGGATTCTTTCTTATTTGATTTTTCTTTAATTGATGAGAAAGAAAACATGGTAAAAGTATTATATCCAAATTCAGATTGGAATGAATCCGATTTTAATCGTGTTTATAGAGAAGCATCTCATCAATTATCATTAATGAATAAGCCAAGAATGGAGCTAAAACCAGGCAAATATAGAACATGGTTTGAACCTTTTGCTGTTGCTGATTTTATTGACATGTTTTCTTGGAATGGTGTTAGTGAATCTTCAATACGAAAAGGATCAAGTTGCCTTATTAAAATGAGAGACAAAAATAAGAATTTGTCACCTCTATTTTCCTTAGATGAATCCTTTGAAAATATGGCTACTGCTCCGTTTAATACAAGAGGGGAAGTATCAAATACGATTCCAATTATTTCTGAGGGTGTATTTAAAAACGCCTTAATTAACTCCAAAACAGCAAAAGAGTATAATCTTGTGTCAAATTATGCTGAAGATGATAATACGTGGGGCATGGGCGAATATTTGCGTTCTCCATTCATTCATGGAGGATTATTAGACGATAATGATAAGTTAAAAGCCTTAGATACTGGTTTATTTCTTTCGAATATTCATTATTTAAATTGGAGCGATAATTTAGGGGGTAGAATTACAGGTTTAACCCGATATGTATGTTATTGGGTAGAGAACGGAGAAATGGTTGCTCCAATCAAAACGATGCGTTTTGACGATTCTTTTTATAATTTCTTTGGAGATAATCTAGAAGCGGTTGGAAGCAAAGTTTTAGGGCGACCAGTAATAGATACTTATGATGGTAGAAACCCAGGAGAAACTAATTGTCCTGGAATACTTGTTAATGACTTTGAATTAACTCTCTAAATATCTATATTTTCACGTTTTTGGGTTAAAAATTGGCGTCGTACCCAAGCGGTCTAAGGGATCGGTTTGCAAAACCGCTATTCGTCGGTTCGAATCCGACCGACGCCTCAGGGAAAATGTGTTGCCCGGGTGGTGAAATTGGTAGACACAAGGGACTTAAAATCCCTCGGAGCTTAAACTCCGTGCCGGTTCGAGTCCGGCTCCGGGCACATTCCTTAAAATCATAATTAAATGAAACATTTTATTTTTTTTCACGGAATTGGTATTAGATCGTTTTTTTGGGGGCCTATCACACCTCTATTAGACGAGAAAAACATCCATTATTCACTAATAGATTTAGATTTTACTAGCATGGAAGCAGCCTTCAATTCTGCTCTTAATGGTGTTAAGAATATTATGGAAAAATATCCAGATAGAGAGATAGTTATGGTAGGGCATAGCTTGGGTGGTCTTTTCGCAGGGTATGTTGCTTACCAATTAGGGGAAAAAATTGATAAATTAATTATTGTTGCATCAGGAATTTCTCCTCAGGAAAAGAAGAATAAAAGTAATTTTATTAAAAAAAGATTGAAAAAAATGATGATGGGACTAATGTTTGGTGGATATATGCCATATTGGGTTACTCAACCCATGTTTTTTACAAGACATACACCTAAGGAAGTTCAACACAAATTTTGGACAAAAACCGTGAGAGAGGATCCTCAATTTTTAAAAGAATTCTTAAATTATCGTAATTCATGGCAAGGATTTTATGATCAACCTCATTTTAGCGGTCCTGATAATGTATTATGTATTATAAATGATAGGGATAATATTATGCCAAAACATGCAGCATTGTTTTTAAAAGATCATTTGAATGCTTCCTATAAAATATATAAGGGCGCAGGCCATAATGATGTGGTGACATCCGAAAAATATAATAAAAATTTTGTTAATGATATAATTTCATTTTCACTTATATAAGGAGATACAGGGATAGTATAAACTAACACTTTAAGTTCAATTAATTCTTGGATTGATGTGTTATAATCCTTAATATTTATTCAATGAGGCCTTTCCATTTAGCGTTTCCGGTAACAGATTTAAATCTTACCAAATCATTTTATGTTGACGTACTACAATGTGGTGTTGGCAGAACATCTGATCGCTGGATTGACTTTGATATGTTTGGCCATCAGGTGGTAGCACATTTAGTGGATGATCAAGAGGGGATTGATACAAACCCTGTAGATGGAGACAATGTTCCTGCAAGTCATTTTGGAGTGATTTTAACATGGGAACAGTGGCATTTACTACGTGATCGTCTGAAAAACAATGATATTAAGTTTATTATTGAACCAAAAATACGTTTTGAAGGCCAACCAGGAGAACAAGC
>Ga0208261_1000180_pt1 | contig 26923 bp, 21 predicted proteins | sample Knorr_S7_td_DCM__FD_185595 | JGI IMG/M metagenome (GOLD analysis project Ga0208261, IMG submission 185595) | Marine microbial communities from Southern Atlantic Ocean transect - Knorr_S7_td_DCM_ad_131m_LV_B (SPAdes) (version 3) | ecosystem: Environmental > Aquatic > Marine > Oceanic | place...
GTGGAGTTTATGTCAATTACAAGGAAAAAGCATGCGATCGAATAGGTGTTAGAAGTTTTGCAAAGCATTTAAAAGAAGATATTTCATTGGAGGAACTTATAGAAATAATTAAAAGTTTGAATCAAGAAAAAGATGTTGATGGGATTTTGTTACAGCTTCCATTACCTTCCCATCTTGATGAGGCAACTTTGCTTAGTAGTATTGATCCCGATAAAGATGCTGATGGATTACATCCTCTGAACCTTGGAAGATTACTAAAGGGAGAAAAAGGGCCAAGATCATGCACCCCAGCTGGTGTAATGGCTTTGCTAGAGCGTAATCAAATCAAAATCGAAGGGAAAAGAGCAGTAGTAGTAGGTCGAAGTATCCTTGTAGGAAAGCCAATGGCTTTAATGCTTGAAGCTGCAAATGCCACTGTCACAGTTGCCCATTCAAAAACTAAAGATTTACCTTCTTTGACTAGGGAGGCTGATTTACTTGTTGTAGCAGCTGGTAGACCTTATTTGATTGGGAAAAATCATGTTCGTGAGAATTGTGTCGTTATTGATGTAGGTATACATAGACTTCCATCTGATAAAAACAATTTACAAGAAAGTAAAAAAAACAAACTGTGTGGAGATGTAAAGACATTTGAAATTGAAGATAAAGTAGCTGCTTTTTCTCCTGTCCCTGGTGGTGTAGGGCCTATGACAGTAACAATGCTTCTAGCAAATACGGTTGATAGGTGGCAGAAACATTGTGGATTACCTTTAACTATTAGTTATTTACTTCCATGAATCCCAATGTCCTGAGAGAATTGATGGGAATCGGTTTTTTGCATGCAGGAAGCAATCGCTTCTTTTGACTTCGCTCAGTATCTAGATAAAACTAGAACTCGTGTTGAAGATGCGCTAGATGCGTCTCTTGGCCCTGAAAAGCCAGAAAAATTGAGAGAATCTATGCGCTACTCCCTTTTGGCTGGAGGAAAAAGGTTAAGACCAATTCTTTGTCTTGCTGCTTGCGAACTTGCGGGAGGAGAGGTGGAAAAAGCTCTGCCTACTGCAGTAGCTTTGGAAATGATTCATACAATGTCACTTATTCATGACGACCTTCCCTCAATGGATAATGACGATCTTCGTAGAGGGCGACCAACAAATCATAAAGTTTATGGGGATGCCGTAGCCATACTTGCTGGCGATGCACTTTTGACTAGAGCGTTTGAGATGGTATCAATTCGAACAGAGGGAGTACCAACTGAAAGACTTTTGAAAGTAGTTGGTGAGCTCTCATTAGTTGCAGGCGCTCCTGGACTAGTAGGTGGTCAAGTAGTTGATCTTGATTGTGAGGGTAAGGAGGTAGATTTAGAAACATTAGAATATATTCATCTACACAAAACAGGAGCTCTTCTTAAGGCGTGTGTTACATGTGGTGCCTTGATTGGCGGAGCGGATGAAAAGCTGCTTAAAGCATTAAGTGTTTATGCAAAAGGAATTGGATTGGCATTTCAAATAATTGATGACATTCTTGATGTAACAGCAAGTAGTGAAATATTGGGAAAAACAGCTGGAAAAGATTTAATTGCAGATAAGACTACTTATCCAAAATTACTTGGTCTAGAAGAATCAAGGAGAAGAGCAGATTATTTAGTTGCTGAAGCAAAAAACGCTCTTGATCCTTGGCCCAAGAAATCAATGCCTCTTCTTGCCTTGGCTGATTACATTACAAGTAGAGATAGATGAATATTAATCCTGCCTCTGAATTGCAATTAGTTAATATTCTTGATAACGCCGTTTTGGCATGGGGGCTTGCAGCATGTGGTCTTGCTCAATTTTCTAAATTATTATTTGAATTGATTTTTAAGCAAAGGTGGCGCCCGTCGGTTCTTATAGAAACAGGAGGAATGCCTTCAAGTCATTCAGCTTTAGTAACAGGAACAGCTGCAGGAGTAGGACTTCAGCTTGGTTTTAATGATCCATTATTTGCTTTAGCTTCAACGATCGCCTTTATTGTTATGTACGACGCTTCTGGAATAAGAAGATCGGCAGGTTTAACTGCAGCAAAAGTCAATCAAATTTCCAAAGCTAATCTTAATGAATCATCTTCAGAAACTGCTTTAAAAGAATCTTTGGGGCATACAAAAATCGAGGTATTGGTAGGGAGTATTTTTGGCCCAACTGTTGCTTTGACAGGAATTTTCTTTATTGGTTCACCTTTACATCTTTTGCAAATGATTGGATTAGTTTCTTTGTGAAAGAGGTAAACACAAATTTAGAAAGTGTTGTTTTAACTAAGGATCAAGAAAAGTCTCTTGAATTGTTTTGTGAATGGCTGAAAGCTCCATATTCCTTCAAACCTTTTGTAATGAAAGGATTTGCAGGCAGCGGAAAAACATATTTATCGATGAAATTATTAAAAAAAGTCGATGAATTAGGTTTGTGTTGGACTGTCGTTGCACCAACCCATAAAGCTGTAGGAGTATTAAGAGAAGGTTTAAAAAAGGAATCTATTAAACCCACTTGGTTCCCTTCGACTATTCATCGTTTGCTTCGCCTTAAGCTAAAAAGACAGGCTGAGTTAGAAACATGTGAAAAAACAGATCAAACTGAGAGCTCTTTGGAGAATTTAGGACTTGTCTTAATTGACGAAGCATCAATGATTGATTCCAAATTATTGGAGATCACTCTTGAATGCGCCAGATGTCATTCGACACGCTTGGTTTTTGTTGGAGATCCTTGTCAACTCCCACCAGTGGGTGAAAGCGTTAGTTCAGTTTTTTTAATGAAACGAGCCGTAAATACTGAACTTAAGGAAGTCGTTCGTCATCAGGGACCCGTTCTGAAATTGGCAAAAATCATTAGAGATGGGCAGATGCCTTGCAATCAGCCACCAGTATTGTCAATTATTAAATCTAAGAAAGGCAATGTAGGAATATTAGATAGAAACAATTGGTTAGAAAAAGCTAAGTCTGCATTAAGGTTATCTTCTTTAGAGGATGATCATGATAGAGCAAGGATTTTGTGCTATACGAATCGAATTGTTGATAATTTAGTTCCTCATGCAAGAAGAGCTATTCATGGTGATATGGCTGATCAATATCAAGTTTTACCTGGAGAGGTTTTAATTAGCCGTAGGGCTGTAATGGTAAATGCCTCATTAAATGATAGTGAGATTGGAGAAGAGCCAGATATTTTGATTAGTTCTAATAGAGAGATGGTTGTAGCTGATGTAATTCCAAATAGTTTTGATTTGGATTCTCTATGTGTCCAACAAGATTTTGAATATTCAATGCCCAACATTAAAACTCAAATAGTTAAAGTAATTTGCGATCAAAAAGAATTTTCATTGAGATTAATGCCTCAAATAGGTTCTAAAGCTCGTGTTGATTTAGATCTTTCTTTGAATGAGTTGAGCAAACAAGCCAGAGAGAAAGGAAAGAAAAATAGTTCTTCGATATGGAAACTTTTCTTTTTTATAAGAGATTCATTTGCTTCTTTGGGTCCTGCTTCTGTACTTACAATTCATAGGAGCCAAGGAAGTACTTTTGGCGATGTTTTCATAACTTCTGATGTTTTTTGGCCTAGAGATCTTGAATTTAGAAAACGTCTTGTATATGTAGCTGTTAGTAGAGCAAGTAAGGGTGTCTGGATAGTTGGTGATAATAAAAGTAAAACAAATCAAGCTCTTTTAGAAAAACTATTAATCGATTAGTTTTCTAAAATCTTATTTTTGAAATAGATTTCTTCAGGCATAATTCATTACAGATCTTTTCCAATTATTCAGAATCTTTGGAGAGCTAGCCCAATGAAGATGGATCCAGCTTGCATGAATTAAATGATTACAAAAACCTTCATTTTTGATTTCTATCTCCCATCCATTAATATCCCATAATGGATTTATTTCCGTTTTATGACTGATATTAATTATTTCCCAACGATGAAATTCATGTCCTATTAGTTTATTACCAGGAGTGGTAATAGGACTTTTATTCTTACTTATTGCTTCTCTATAACCTATCTTTAGATCTCCCTTTTTAGCTTTAAAAGGCAATATCCCAGCCATTGAATGTTCCCTCCCTTCTAAGTCAAATATACTTTTTCCCAGAAGCATCATTCCTCCACATTCGGCATATATGGGAAACTTTTTTGCAAATTTTTTTATTGATTTTAAGCTTCTTTTTGAGTTACTCAATTCCTTTGCATGTTGCTCAGGAAAACCACCAGGGATTATTAAACCTCTTGCTTCGCTAGGAATATGTTCGTTTTCAAGAGGTTTCCAATTAATAGTTGGCATTCCATTATTTTCTAATAATTCTTTTGTTTCTTGATACCTAAAATGGAAAGCTTCATCTTCAGCAATGGCAATTGGGTGAACTAATCCTGACTCTTTCTTTTTTAAATAGTTAATTGTTTTAATTTTAGATTTAGGCGGTAATAAAAGATTTTCAAAACTTTCAATATCTAAACAATCTTTAGCTATTGATGCCCACTTTTTTACTTTGATTTCTAAGTCTAGGATCTCATGAACCGGAGCCAAACCAAGATGCCTAGAGGGAAGATATAAGTCTTCGCAGCTAGGAATGCAACCTAGAGTTTTTATATTTATTTGATTAAGAACTTCCAATAAAATTTGTTCGTGTCTGGAAGTTTGAACATTATTTAGAACAATTCCTGCAATTTTCAATTCCTTGTCATGTTCTTTGAATCCTTTTATTAATGCTGCTAATGATGCAGCCTTTCCCCTTGCATCAACAATAAGGACTATTGGTAGCCCTAAAACTTTTGCTAATTCAGCTGTGCTTCCTTTTGAACTACTTCCAATCCCATCAAATAATCCCATTACTCCTTCAACCAGAGAAAAATCAGTTAATCCTCCATAATGACTAAAACTTTCTTTCACCCATTTCTCACCTGAGAGAATTAAATCAAGATTTCGACAAGCTTTTTTTGATACGCCACTTAATTGTTGAGGATCTAGATAATCAGGGCCAACTTTAAAAGTCTGAACAGTTTTTTTTCTACTTTTTAACCAAGAAACCAAAAGAAGGCTTAAAAGGGTTTTTCCGCTATTGCTTGAGGTAGCAGAAATTACACATGCCATTAAGTGATTATATTTATTTGGATTGATTTACTAAATTAAGCATTTCTTTGGCTATTGGTGTTGCACTTGCAAGTAAAGGACTTGTATTACCTCTACTGCTAGAGAGTAAACGAGCAACATCATTTTCTAAAGAACTTTTTTGAATAGGAACGACTTGTTCTATAAGTTCCATTCTTGCCATACCACCAGCTTCTAATCTCATACATTCTCCAGATTCTGAAGCGAGAATTACGCAAATATCATTTTTTTGTTTGTTATTAGCTTTTGCAATCAATCTCAGGCCTACTATTTGACCAGGATTAATGCTTGGCTTGCCTATTGGTAGATACGTTAAACTAACAGCAACAAGGGCTTTGTCAGGGCGAATAAAATTTACTTTTATGAGATCTTTTTTAGATGAGACACAGTTTTTTAGTTTCCAATTAAGGCGATCGGCAATCCATGCAGCCAGCAAAAGTCCTTGAACTGATTGAGTCCCCTCAATATCAATATCAATCTTTTCTAAATTATCTAGTGCATTTCTTCTTTGAAGTGGATCAAATACCATTGCTAATGTCTCTCTCCAACCTCTTAGACGAAGCCAATTTAGATCGTTTACAGCTTGTCCAGATTTAATCCTTTGCAGTAACAAATTTAAGCAGACTTTTGGTTCACCTAATGCGGTATCTATAATTAATCTTCGATTTGGAAGTGATAGAGCATTAAGGAATTCAGGAGCCTCATCAATTCTTCCATTCCACCACAACCAAGATGGAAGTTCATCAGGGACAAGAGTCTCTACAATTTCGAGACCGTCACTAATTGCAGTTTTATTACCTCTTAAAACAATTACGTCCCCACAAGCTGTTTTGCCTCCGCTTTCTTCAGGAAGAGGGCAATATGCTGCTACCAAAGTTTCTAAATTATTTTCTTTCTCAATCGTTGGTGCAATTGTTATTAATCTTCGAGGTTGTAAATTACTAATTGAAGTGTCTATATGTTGGCCTCTGAGATCTTCTACATTTGGGATTAATTCTTCGCTCTGAATTGAAGATTGAACTCTAAAATCTAGTGGGGAAGTGCTGTTAGGTAGATCTCCCTCTAAAACAATTTGTCTTGCAGCTTCTATAAGATCAATTCGTTGATTGCCCACTATGGGGCCGGGAATTTTTCCAGTTTTAACGAGTTTTTGTTCAATCCAAGCTGGTTGCCAGATAATTAAACAAAAAGTGTTAGCCCCTTTATCTCCTCTTTCATCATGAGACCAGAGTTGATCAAGGTAAGTGGGAATTTCAGTTGGAGGTAACTGAAGAGGTGTTTGAAGAGTTAATTGAGGAGACATCTAATTTTGTTTGAATAAAAGATTTAGATTCACTTTGTTCAAGGTCTTCTCCACAGAAGTTGATCTTTGCCTATAAGTAGGTCCGATTCGGTTGGTCCCCAAGTTCTTGATTCATATTGATAAACAGGTAGTTCCCATGGAGAATCCTCAATCTTCTCAAGCAGAGGAGTATATAAACGCCAAGCAGCCTCTACTTCATCGCTTCTAGTGAATAATGTTGGATCTCCAAGCATTGCATCAGCAAGAAGTCTTACATAACCTTCGTCAGAGGGCTCTCCAAATGATTCATCATAAGAAAACTCCATATTTACAGGTCTACTTCTCATCCCAGATCCTGGAGATTTCACCTCAAAACTAAACTCAGCTCCTTCGTTAGGTTGAATCCTGAGAATCAATTGGTTTGAAGTTGGACATCCTCCGGCTGCATCAAAAAGATGAACAGGAGCTTCTCTGAAAGTTAAAACCACCTCACTAAGCCTTTTAGCTAATCGTTTACCTGTCCTTACGAAAAAAGGTACCCCCTGCCATCTCCAATTATCAATAAATAGCTTCATGGCTACATATGTTTCTGTTGTGCTATTTGGATTAACACCTTGTTCTTCTCTGTATCCAAGGAGTGGATCTTCATTGCTTCCACCCTTTGAGTATTGCCCTCTCACGCAACATTCCCAGGGCTTTTCTTCGTTTGCGAGCTTGGCTGCCTGAAGAACTTTTGCTTTTTCATTCCTTATAGCTTCTGGATCAAAATGTCCAGGTGGTTCCATTGCTGTAAGAGCAAGCATTTGAGTTAGATGATTTTGAACCATGTCTCTGAGAGCTCCTGAAGATTCGTAATATCCCGCTCTATCTTCAACTCCAACTGTTTCGGAACTAGTAATTTGAACGCTTGAAATATAATTTCTATTCCAAATAGGTTCAAAAATAGCATTAGCGAATCTAAGAACAAGAATATTTTGAACAGTTTCTTTGCCTAGATAATGATCTATTCGAAATATCTGACTTTCCTTCGCGCAGCTTTGAACAAGAGAATTGAGTGTCTGAGCACTATTGAAATCTCTTCCAAAAGGTTTTTCAATAACAACCCTACTTCGTTTGGGATCTTTCAATAACCCTGCTGCAGCTAAAGCTCTACAGCCACTTCCATAAAATTTGGGAGATACTGAAAGGTAAAAAGTTCGATGTCCGTGAGTGGCTTTAAGTTTATCGATTATTTCAAGTCTTTCTCCAAGTCTTACTAAGTGATCTGGTTGTTGAAGGTCTACAGGTTCATAGAAAAGATTTTGTACGAATAATTTCCATTCTTTTGGATTTTCTTTTATCTCAGATGAAAGAGCTTCTTCCATTTTTTCTTTAAAGATTTCATCAGTCCAAGGTCTTCTTGCGCAGCCTAAAACTGCAAACTCACTTGGTAATCTTCTTTGTTTAAATAGTTCAAATAACGCAGGAACTAGTTTCCTATGAGTTAGATCCCCTGATGCACCAAAAATAACCAGGCATTGAGGAGGAACTACTCGCTCTTGGCGAAGTCCTATCCTCAAAGGGTTTGTCACTGGCATGCTCATTAATAAGTTCCTTGCCAATCAAAAGATAAATATTTAATCCAAATTGCTTGAAATCATTTCACCTTGAATTGGTGATATGCCCAAAAACAAAATTGATTTTAATTAATTAAATATAGAAAAAATATTTCAAAAAGTAATTAATAATTATCGCTTTCCAGACTTTCTATTTATCTAGTAAGTTTCAGCATGCCATCTACCTGCTTTTCTAAGCTTAGGTCTTAGTTCAGACCAATCTAATCCTTTAGCAGCAGCAGCTGTTGACATTGCTTCATCTATTCCAGGCTCCATTCCTTTTAGTCCACATAAGTAAATATGAGTTTTAGGATTCTCAATCATATTGAATATTTCTTCTGCGTGTTCTAGGACTCTGTCTTGTATATACATTCTTCCTCCTTTTGTATTTTGCTGCTCTCTACTGATTGCTTTTGTGTATCTAAGATTTTCTGGAAATTTTGATTTGTAGTGTTCAAAATCATCATCGTAAAGCAAGTTTGCTGTTTTAGGTGCACCCATAAATAACCAGGCTTTACCTTTGAAATTCCACTGATGTTTTTCTATTTCAGTGGGCTCAAACATTCTTCTTAAATATGCTCTCATTGGAGCTATTCCAGTACCAGTGGCAAGCATTATGATATTTGAATCTTCATCATCAGGAAGAAGCATTTCTTTCCCTACAGGACCGCTGATTTTTACTTTGTCACCAGGGGATAAGTTACACAAATATGTTGAGCAAACACCATTTATGGTTTCACCATCTTTCTCATACTGAAGTTGGCGAACACATAATGAAAGTGTATTCCCAGCAAAGTTATCACCATATCTTGTGCTTGCAATTGAATAAAGTCTTGCTCTATGTGGTTTGCCTTTTGCATCTTCTCCAGCAGCAAGTATTCCGCAACTTTGACCTTCAACATATTTGAATTCAGGATCTCCTCCTGATAGATCAAAAGTTATGTGCTGAACTTTTCCAATGGCTCCCTCTTTGAGCGCTGAATAGTTTTCAGTGACTGTTCCTGTGAAAGGTGCTTTTGGCTTGTAAGTGTTTACTGGGACATCTGCATGAGGCTTCTTTGCAGGGGCAGCAGCTTTTGCAGGGGCAGCAGCTTTTGCAGGGGCAGCAGCTTTTGCAGGGGCAGCAGCTTTTGCAGGGGCAGCAGCTTTTGCAGGGGCAGCAGCTTTAACATTTTCGCTTAGAGCATTCTTACCAGTTCTCAACATTGCACCAAAAGAATATTGCCTACGAATTAGATAGAAAAAACCAATGATGATAGGAATATGTGCAAGACCACCAATAACTACCTTTGTCTCTGAGTAAGCCATAAAAACTTAAATTAGATGTTGAGGTTACCAATAAGAGGTAACTTTTAGCTGTTTTATCTTGATATTCCTAATATATTGGTTCACCTTTTTAGACCGTCACAAGATCATTTTTATTCTTAAATCTAAGTATTTATAAGGATTTTTAGGAAAAAGAATATTTTCGGATTATTCAAATATTATTTTTTACCAAAATTTTTGTGTAATGATCCAATTTAAAAAAATTCTATAAATTTATGACACATTTAAAAAAATCACTGCATATAAAAAAATATGCTTTCAAGCTTGATACTTGAAGGAAGTTTTTAAATTAGAAGGAATTTTATTAATAGCCCCAAGGGGATTCGAACCCCTGTCGCCTCCGTGAAAGGGAGGTGTCCTAGGCCTCTAGACGATGGGGCCAGATGAAGTGATAAATCACTATGAAAGTGGAATTAATCACAAATGAAAGTTACGGGCCAGACTTGCCACTCGTCAAGGCTTCTTGATCCTTCTTTTGACCGCGCCACACAGGAACAGTGAAATAGAAACAGGCACCTTCCATTGGTTTAGAAACAACCCAGATCTTCCCTCCATGTACTTCAACAATTCTTCTACAAACTGAAAGACCAATGCCAAAGCCGATTGTCTCCTGGGAAGTTTGTGGAAGCCTCACTCTATCGACAAATATTCTTTGTTGTTCTTCTGTTGGAATACCAGGTCCATTATCTCGAACTATTACTTCAACCCATTGGTTGGTTCTGTGAAGCATTGTTATAAAAATCTCACCTTCATCTTCAGAAAACTTCAAAGCATTTTCTATGAGGTTCAATAAAACCTGCATCATTCTTCTTTGATCTGCAAAAACGGAAGGCAAATCAGTTGGAATATCTGTATGAACTTTTATTTTGCGATTAAGCCATAGCTTTTCTAGTTCGAGAATTGCTTCAGCAGTTATGTTTGCTAGATCAACTTTTTGAGGATTAAACAAAGTTTCCCAGCGAGTGCTGCCAACTTCTAATAAATCCTTAGAAAGCAATTCAATTTCTTCTAGCCTTCTCTTCAGGACCTCTTGAAATTTTGTCATGCTGATTTGACCTAATTTCTGGCTTTGAAGGGCTAATCCAGCTGCAGTTAAGGGAGTTCTTAGTTCATGCGCAACCATTCGAAGAAGACTTTCTTGAGAATGTATTTTATTTGTAAGCGTTTCGTTTTCTTGTCGAAGAACCAGAAGATCATCCTCTAATAGAAGTTCTTTTTGGGTTTGATTTGATTCAATTGTTTTTGGCCTAAGACTTATTCCTATCCCTTTAATTATTCCTTCATTTTGCCATCTGGGAAGCCAAGTTTTTACTTGTTGAGAAATAGAACTCCCAGCAAAAATTTGTTTAGGTGAAGGTTCTAATTTTATTAGAGCAGGAATTGCTACTAATCTATGCAACTCAAGTAATTCTGGATTTTCAGTTGGGTCTGACAATTCAAGAGTAACCGTAAATCCACAATCTTCTCCTTCTAAATATTTAATCAACGATCGAATATCTCCCCTTGAGAGATGGTGACGAGATGCCACAAGCAACAGTTTTAACTGCCGTCTATCGTTAGCTTCGGCACTATTCACAGTGTCGAGCAATCTAAATAATTACGTATACCTTAAGGTAACGAGACTCGTTTTAGGTATTAGCTAATAATTAAGTGAATACTTTTTAAATCTCACAATTCCATGTAATGGCTATTTCTTATCCTTCTGGTAGTGAGAAAACTAAAAAAACTTCAGTAGGCATTGATAGACTTAGAATTGACTTTGATAGTAATTTGAGAAGATGGTTTGGTCGAAATATTGGCTTGTGGCATTCAAGAAGACAATACTTTTTTGATGAAGAAAAGGCTATTAATTTAGACATGTACATCAATGTATCCAAATTAATTGGATGTGATTCGGAATTTGAAAATTATCGGTTTAAGTGGTGGTGCGAAGATGCAAAAGATTTTTTTATTAAAAGGCCATCTTATAAAAGTGAGGGGGAAATCACTGTCCGTCTTCAAGGCCATCAATTAATTCGTGACCGTTCTTATTTGTCTGATTCGCCAGGTATCTCTAACATAAGACAAGTTGATGAGCATGAATTGATTTTTGAGTCTAATTACGATAATTGGCATATTTTAGAGCATACACGCTTGATAGATCAGGACAAGTTCAGATCTAGAACTATATATAGTTGGTTCGGAGATAAGTTGAAGATAGTTGAAAACCATCATGAAATTAGGATTAAGAATCCCAACTAATTGGCTGTTAAAAATTATTTAATTTACCTTAAACGTAATATTGTATAGTTTAATAAGCAACTTCAGAATCTACTTATAGGTTTTTGCTAAATGATGTTTTTGGATTGATTTAACTTGAGAAAATTAATTAAATCTTTAACTGAAAAAGTTTTAGCAATATCTTTTTTAACTATTTTACTTTCTATGTTTACAAGTACTTCTTCTTTCAGCAAAGAAGATGAATTTGTTAAAGCAAGTCGCGCTGATATGCTTTTATATGGTCAAATTTTTTCAAATTATTTTTGTATTGCTAGGAAATCCAAGGTTAAATTCGATGAGGCTATTACTTCCGCTGCAAATAATTTAACTGCAATTATTATTAATAAGCATGGTGGACTTTTAGAAGAATTAGATGGAAAGACTATAACTAATAATCAACTACTGAATGGTTCGTCTAATGTGATAATTGAGACAGCGGTATTAACTTGTCCTGATCAAGTGCCAGAGAAGATAGTGAGGAAAGTTAGAAAAACTATAGATGAAAGATCAAATCAAAATGAGAAAAAAAATAATTAGGTAATTAAAAATGAATAAAATATTATTAAATTTATAAGATAATATTTAATGAAAGAGAAAACTTCAATAAAACTTTCAGAATATAAGCCCTACCCTTTTCTGATACCGAATATAAATCTAGATTTCAATATTTACAAAGAAGAAGTTTTTACTCAAGCTTCATTGATTATAGAACCAAAGTCAGAATTACCATCAAAACTTATTCTCAAAGGTATTGAAATTGAATTGATATCACTTTCAATAGATGGAAAAGCCCTGAATTATGAAGAGTATATTTTAACAGCTAATGAGTTATTGATTAATAAAACTCCAAAATCTAAATTTGAATTGAATATAAAATCAAGGATTTACCCATTTAAAAATACATCTTTAGAAGGTTTATATGTGAGCTCTGGAATGCTAGCAAGTCAGTGCGAGGCAGAAGGCTTTAGACGAATTTGCTTCCATCCTGATAGACCAGATGTTTTAAGTAAATATACTGTTAGAATAGAATCAGATAGAAATAAATTTCCAATATTATTGTCAAATGGGAATAAGAAATATTTTGGTAATTTAAAAAACAATAAAGATAGGCATGAATTTATATGGGAAGATCCATTCCCTAAGCCATCTTATTTATTTGCGATAGTTGCTGGAAATTTATCTGAGGTTACTGAAAAACATATCACTAACTCTGGGAGATCAATTGATATTAAAGTATACGTTGAAAAAGGAGATGAAAAATATACACAACATGCGATAAATTCGCTTAAAAAAGCAATGATATGGGATGAGGATAAATATCAATTAGAATATGATTTAGATGAATATAAAATTGTTGCTGTAAGGCACTTTAATATGGGAGCAATGGAAAATAAAGGTTTAAATATTTTTAATTCGAAATTAGTTTTGGCCGATTCAAAGACAGCAACTGATGAAGAATTAGAGAGAATAGAAAGTGTCATAGCACACGAATATTTTCATAATTGGACTGGAAATAGAATTACTTGTCGCGATTGGTTTCAATTATCTTTAAAAGAAGGATTAACTGTATTTAGAGATCAATCATTCACAGCGGATATTCATAGTGCTGGATTAAAAAGAATAGAGGATGTTTCATTCCTTAGAAACTTTCAATTCGCTGAAGATAAGGGACCTACTTCTCATGCTGTAAAGCCTGACGAATATGTTGCTATTGATAATTTTTATACTACGACCATATATGAAAAAGGGGCAGAGATAATAAGAATGCTTGAGCTATTGCTTGGTCAAAAAAAATTTATGAGAGGGTTTAAAGTTTATATTGATACCTATGATGGAAGTGCTGCTACAACTGAGGATTTTATTAATTCAATAATGAAAGCTGACTATTCAGAAGAGGCGAGCTTTGCTTTTGACTTGGATCAATTTCAGAATTGGTATTATAAATCTGGGACACCAAAAGTTTATTTAAAGCAATCTTGGGATGAGAAAAATTCAATCTTGAATGTTTCTTTTGAGCAGAAATTAGATTGTAGTAAAACTAATAAAAATATTGATATGGTTATACCAATTCTTTATTCTTGTTATAGTAGAAAAAATTATGAACCTATTGTCGAAGACAATTTATTTGTTTTAGATAAAAATAAAAAAGATCTGCAAATTAATCTTTTAAATAGTCAGAATAAAGATCCTGTGCTATCAATCTTTAGACATTTCTCTGCACCAGTTATTTGGGAGTCTGATCTAACTATAGATGATTATCTGTTCCTTTTTTTAAATGATAATGATTACTTTGTAAGGTGGGATTCTGGTCAGTTTTTGATGCGTGAGATTATTAAATCGAGGATTAATAAGCAAGCAAATTATCCATTAGAGGAAAAATTTATTAATGCTATAAAACAATGTATCAAAAATTTAGAGAGTAAAGATCTTTTTTTCTTGTCAACTCTTTTAACAATACCAGGCTTCTCAGAATTGGAAGCTTTGTTTGAAAAAGTTGATCCTCTAATTATTTATAAAGAATCTTTGAATTTTAAAGTTTTAATAGCTAAAAACACTCTAAATGAACTGAAAATTTTATTGGAAAATGTTTTCTTAAATATTAATGAGAAATGGCCCTTTGGCAGAGGTGAAAGAAAGATTCTAGGAACAATATGGTCTTATTTGGCTCTTACAGGAGATAAGAAAATACAAAGATATTGTGTTGACTCAATTAGTAATTCTTCAATGACTATTGCAAGGGCAGCACTCGAAGCCTTAAAGCCACTTGATTGTTCTGAGACAAAAGAAGCTTCTAAGTTGTTTTATGATCTTTGGAAAGATAATCCTGTGGTTTTGGACTCATGGTTTACTTATGAAGCCTCAAGACCAAGTAATCAAGGAATTGATATTATTGAAAGCTTACTTTCTCATTCTAAATTTGATTGGAAGGCTCCAAATGCAATTCGTGCTGTTTTAGGAGGATTTAGTAGAAATATTGAATCATTTCATTCTTTAGAAATGCAAGGTTATTCTTTTATGGCTGAAAAACTAATAGAGGTAGATAAAATTAATCCAATAACGGCTTCAAGAATGGTCAAGGTTTTCAGTAAATGGAAAACTTACATAGAGAAAAATAAGGAAGAAATGTATAAAGCAATTTTAAAAATAAATAAAGCAAATATATCTTCAAATACCAGAGAGGTTATAGAACTTATTTTGGAGTGAATTTAGAAAATTATCTGAACATTGAGCTAACAGAACTTTCTTCGTGAATTCTCCAAATAGCTTCGCCAAGCATATTCGCAACTGATAAAACTTTTAATTGTGAGAAATGTAGATTTTTTGGTACTGGGATACTATTGGTGACAATAACTTGTTCAAAAAGACCTTCTTTTGAAAGTCTCTCGTAAGCAGGTGGAGAGAAAACAGCATGAGATGCACATGCTATTACATTTTTTGCACCCTCTTTCCTTAATAGTTCAGCGCCCGCGCAAATGGTGCCACCTGTGTCAATCATGTCATCAATTAATATTGCTGTTTTGCCCGAGACTTCTCCAATAACTGTGAGGCTCTCAGCAACATTATGACCTGATCGTCTTTTATCGATAATGGCAAGAGGTGAATCTTTCATTTGTTTAGCAAAAGCTCTTGCTCTGGCTACTCCTCCAACATCAGGAGAGACTACTACTATCTCTTCGAGCTCCATTGTTGATAGATAATCCACTAAAACTGGCGAACCATATATGTGATCACAAGGGATATCGAAATAACCTTGTATTTGAGCTGAATGTAGATCCATCGCAAGAACTCGATCTACGCCTGATTTGACAAGAATATTAGCTGTGAGTTTTGCGGTTATTGACTCTCTACCTGCTGTCTTTCTGTCTGCTCTAGCATATCCGAAGTATGGAATTACGGCTGTTATTTGCCTGGCTGAGGCTCTTTTACATGCATCAACCATAATCATCAACTCCATTAAACTGTCATTTACAGGAGCACAAGTTGGTTGTATTAAAAAAACATCACATCCTCTAATTGATTGCTGGATTTGAACGTATAGCTCACCATCGGCAAACTTTTTTGAAACAAGAGGGACATTGGTTATCCCCATATAAGAAGCAATCTCTTTTGCTAAGGCTGTATTAGATGTCCCACTTATTAACCTGAGCCTATTGGTCTCATGAGTGATACTAGTGTTTTCAGGATGTGCTGCAGTGATAAAACTGGTCACGATTCCACAGCAAGCAAGAACTTATATTTCCAATCTACCGTTATGTTTGTTATCTGATAATGAAAAAGCTTTTTTTCATTACTTCTCATTAGATCTCATTTGCTTTGATAAAAGAGAAGAAATCCCTGCGGCGCATGATGTTTGGGGCGTTGAAGTAGAATAAAATTCTTCTGAAGAGTTACCTTTTGAAGACTTTAATAATATGACTTTTGGTAATCGACTAAAAGTTTTAAGAGAGAGAGATCCCTATTGGAAATATTAAGGAATAAAGGTTTAGCTTAGTTTTTGGAAGATGGGTATCAATCTATAGTTGCTTGGATACACCTTTTCTCTTCACGAAATACTCCTGAATCAGTTTGATTTCAGCAAACCGATTATCCTTTCCAAATAGCAGGAATTGTAAAACAAAAAGGAGTTTGAGATAAAAATAGCAAATCTAAAGTTAATTTTCTCTGGTATTGATACTATCTTTGCTGCAGAACTAATGAATAAATGAATAATAATTTAATAAAAGCAGAAATAGATTTACATGATATTCTTTATGGAAAATCTACGAATTTTCTTGTGAAGTAAATCATATATTAATAAATATTGATTCAATATAAAATTCTAATTTTTATTAGACTTCTTTTAATTTGATTATTAAAATTTTTTTATAGAGAATATAAGTATATTTTTTCATTTCAAGTTTTCTTGATTTAATAAATAATCACTATACGATAAATTCAATTTCCTTGATATTAAACTAAAAGATTTTCTATTTCAGAATGAGATAGATTTTGAATTTAGTAAAAAAATAGCTTTATTAGTATTTTTTTTCTATTTTTTATAAATAACACAAAGTGAAAATTGGAAAGAAATTCAGGAATCCTTCTTCATCCCTCCTCATTGCCTGATTCGCCTATTTGCGGGACTTTTGGGAACACTGCTCGAGTATGGCTAAATGAGCTTGCGAAATGTGGAATAGGCGTTTGGCAATTCCTTCCGCTTGCTCCTCCCGATTCATTGGGATCTCCATACAGCTCTCCATCAAGCTTTGCTTTTAATCCCTGGTTCCTTGATGAAAATGATTTAGTAAGAGACGGTTTTTTACCTGATAATAAAGAAAATTCTACTTTAAAAATTGAGGCTTTTGACAATAGAGTTGATTTTCAATTGGCTAATTCAAAAGTTAAAAAACTAAGCTCTTCTTTGGTTAATTATTGGGAAGAACAGAACCCAACAATAAAAGAAGAGTTTCAAATTTGGTGTGAAAATCAATTTTGGTTAGAAGATCATTCTATTTTTATGGAATTAAGGGTTCAGAATAACAATCTTCCATGGTGGGAATGGCCAGAAAAATTCTCAATTTATGATAAGAAAGAAATACTAAATTGGAAAAAAGAGAATCAAAAAGAATTGTTAGCCCATAATTTGATCCAATGGCATCTTGATAGGCAATGGAAATCAATAAGAAAACTTGCAAAAAATCTTGGAATTTCTTTATTTGGAGATGTTCCTTTTTATGTATCTAAAGACAGTGCAGATGTCTGGAGTAATCGATCTTTATTTTCTATTTTAACTAATTCTGATACATACCTTCAAAGTGGTGTACCTCCTGACTATTTTTCTGAGACTGGTCAACTTTGGGGTAATCCTGTTTATCGATGGAGAAGGCATAAAGTTAATAAATATAAATGGTGGAGAAAAAGAATTTCAAGACACTTAGAACAGGTAGATTTTTTACGCCTTGATCATTTTCGTGCTTTTGAAGCTTTTTGGGCTATTCCCGGTAAAGCCCCAACAGCCGAAAATGGATTTTGGTTGCCATCTCCTGGTCAAGAGATTCTTGGTTTAATAAAAAAGGATTGCTTAGGTGAGCTTCCTTTAGTTGCTGAAGATTTAGGTCTTATAACATCAAAAGTTGAAAAGTTGCGTGATGATTATGAACTGGCAGGGATGAAAATACTTCAATTTGCTTTTGATGGAAATTTAGATAATCCGTATTTGCCAGAAAATATTAAAGATGAAAATTGGATTGTTTACACAGGAACTCATGACAATTCTACTTCTCTTGGCTGGTGGAGAGAAATGGATCAAGATAGAAAAGAACAATTTAAAGAAAGAATTCCTGATTATGATAATTTCTCTTCTTGGGAATTGATTCGTATAGGAATGGAAACTAAAGCAAAATTATTTGTGGCTCCTATGCAAGATTTGTTAAATCTTGATGATAGTTCTCGATTAAATAAACCTGGAACAATAGAGAATAATTGGTCGTGGAGATTAAATAGAAATAATTTAAATATAATAGAAGCTTTGAAAAAATATGGTGATTTAGCTGAAAAATATCAACGATAGAATTTCTTTTATTTTTTGATATCTTTTTCATTTTCATTTCCAAAACTAGTTTGATTTATGAGGACTGGTTCGGTAGTCAAACTGTTTATCTTTAGAAGATATTTTTGCTGACTATTAAGAGCTAATACTGATAAAAGCATAATTATAAAATACAATAAGCTACCAAACCAACTATTTAGAAAATCTATATTAATAAATTTAAATTTAAATTTTGATAGATTATTTTTTTTAATTGTTTGGAGCAATAGACCATTTAAACTTCCTTTTTCTAAATTGAGCTCAATCTCAAGTATTTTGAGCATAGAAATTAAATATGTTTTTTCGGGTAGATATTTTTTCCATCCATTTTCAATGGCTATTAATACATTTCTTGAAATTTTTGTTTTAGCTGATAACTCTTTTAGTGAGATTCCAAGTTTCTCTCTTTGAGAAGTAAATAAACTAATTGCTTCTAAAAATTCAAAATCAGGCTCAGGCTTATCTTTTAAACTTGAAGAATCTGATAAGGGCTTTTTAAAAGTGAAATTTAAGGCCATAGAAATCAAATATTTTTTAATCTAGGAGTGGAATTCATTTGTTATATCTAATTGTAATTCTCAATTTAATATTAACCTATTTTTAATTAAATACTAGAGATAACATTTTAGGGTTAAAAAAAATCATCTATTTCCTTAACTGTTCCCGCTTCTACTTGAATCCATAAATCTTTTATAGCCTTCCACATGCTTATTCCAAAAAGTAATGAAATCAATGAGGAAAACATTAGAGATTTTATGATAGAGAAGTTTATTAGACTCAAGACGCTTACAAAAATGATTGTTAGGCCTGTAAAGAATGTAAACCAACTTGATATCGTCCTTGGATTCTCTAGTGGGAGAGGAGAAATCTTCTTCGCTGTCCAGTTATGTAATTTGGATTTCATTATGTCTGCAAATATTAATCCAGACATTAGACAAATAAATGCCCCACATGAAAGCCAAAAGATAGGATCTTCAATTGGCTTTATTTGTTGATAATCTGAAATGAATTCATCAATACTTGGAATGCCTGCTTCATCCAGATTAACTGTAATAAATGTGATTATATCCTTGATACTGTTGTTAATCATATTTACAATTTAATTTTTATTTTCTCAGTATATTTTATTACAAACAACTATGCAACTTGTGTATTGTTTTGTTTTAGAAGACCTACAGTCATTTTCAAAGGATTAAATGTTTTTCTTACTAGTTTAATTAATAGCTTCATATCTGTTGTATCTATTCTTTCGTCTTTAATGATACTCATTAATAAGTTCTTTCTTATTAATGTACCTCTAGAACTAGTTAAGAGCTTCAAGCCAGCTCCTGCTACAGGTAGAAGTTCTTTTGCTGGTGTGGTTGAATCTTGTACTAAAACATCAAATAAATTTTCAACTCGCTCGACTCGGATATGACCATTTTCGTCAAATATTACATCTAACAAAATATTTACCATCTCACTTGTATCTGAAGTTAGTAATCTTTTTGCCACATAAGGATAGGCTAAGTCAATAATTTTAAAATCAGGGTCTAATCTTAAAGCAAGTCCCTCTTGGCTTATTACAGCTCTGATTATCAAAGCAAATCTTGCTGGAACTCTAAAAGGATAATCAAACATTAACTCTGAGAATTTATTAGTAATTTCTTTGAAATTGAAAGAGGCAACATCTTTACCAATTGCACTCCCAAGCACTTCCTTTAAAACCGGAACTAGAGGTTTTAGGTTTTGATCTTTATTTAGAAAGCCAAGCTTTTGGAAATCTTTTGCTACTGCATAAAAATCATTATTAATCAAGTGAACTATTGCACCTGTAAGTGTTAATCTATCTTCTTCTGATATTGAGTCCATCATTCCAAAATCAACGTAGGCTATATTTCCTAAATCACCATTATTTCCTTTGAGAGCAAACATATTTCCTGGATGAGGATCTGCATGAAAGTATCCAAATTCTAATAATTGCTGAATTCCACTAATTACGCCAGTTCTAATTATTTTTGATGGGTCTAGACTATTTTTAATTAATTCTTTTCTATCTTTTAATTTCGTCCCATCAATCCAGCTTGTTGTTAATACTTTTTTTGATGATAAATGTCTTTCTACTCTTGGAATTGAAACGGAGTTATTATTATGAAAAAGCTTGGAAAATTTATCGGCATTATCTGCTTCTTTTTTGTAATCAACTTCATCAAATAAACTTCTACCAAATTCATCTATTATTTCCCCTAATCCGAATCCAAGGTTCAATGGAAGTATCGGAGCACTAAGAACACCTAATATTTTAATAATTACAATATCTCTTCTTATATTAAAAGTTAGAAGAGGCCTTTGAACTTTTACTGCTACCCAATAATTCCTGGTTAATCTTGCTTTATAAACCTGTCCAAGACTAGCTGATGCTATTGGTATTGCTGGAAATTCTTCAAAAAGTTCATTTGCTTTTTTCCCTAGCTGGCTTTCTATGATTTGAAGTGCTTGTTCATGGGAAAATGCAGGCAAATTGTCCTGTAAATTTGTTAATTCCTCAAGCCAGTCTTTTCTTATTAGATCTGGCCTGGTTGATAGAGCTTGGCCTACTTTTATAAAACAGGGCCCAAGATCAATAAGTGTCTTTAGAAGAAATTTAGCGAGATTCTTTTGAGTCTTTTCGTCATTACTTGAACCTTGAAAAATTAGTCTTGCTAAAAGAAGTGAAATAGCACCAACGATCTGAATAAATCTAGGCACTAATATCCAAGGCCTTGAAATCAACCAGATTAAATCTCTTCTGAAATCGTATTTCATGCTTTCATCATAAGTTCTACTGGCTAACGCTTTAAGACGTTCTTTTGATTTGCTTATTGATTAATTTAATTAGATTGATTTTAAGGAATCCTTTTACTCTATGGGGCTGATTACCTTACTTTCTGGAAATAGGACCGAAAATCTTTTCTTACCAGCTCATGGAAGAGGTAATGCTCTTCCAAAAAATTTAAGAAACTTACTAAAGCTAAAACCAGGTATTTGGGATTTACCAGAACTTTTTGAAATTGGTGGACCTTTGATTGCTGAGGGGGCAATAGCAGAAAGTCAAAGGTTTTCTGCCTCTAAAGTTGGAGTGGATAGATGTTGGTATGGAGTTAACGGTGCTACGGGTTTACTTCAAAGTTCATTGCTAGCTCTAGCTCGACCTGGCCAAGCTGTTCTTATGCCAAGGAATATTCATAAAAGCTGTATTCAAGCATGCATGCTTGGAGGATTAATACCAATACTTTTTGATGTACCTTTTCTATCTGATAGAGGTCATGCTTCTACTTTTGATAGAAGATGGTTGCAAAGGGTTTTTAGAAAAGTAAAAGAACTGGATGAGGATCTAGCTGCAGTAGTTTTAGTGAATCCTACATATCAAGGCTATTCTGCAGATATTGAATCTTTAATTAAAGAGATTCATGCACATTCATTGCCTGTATTGGTTGACGAGGCTCATGGCGCTTATTTGATAAGTCATGTTAGGCCAGATTTACCTAAGTCATCTTTATCTTTCGGGGCTGATCTAGTTGTTCACTCTCTCCATAAATCTGCACCTGGATTAGTTCAATCCGCGGTTTTATGGTCGCAAGGAGACAAGGTTGATCCATTTAGAATTGAGAGAAGTCTTGAGTTGCTTCAAACTTCAAGCCCAAGTTCACTATTGTTAGCTTCTTGTGAAAGCTCAATCAATGAACTTGTTGAATCTCAAGGAAAAAAGAAATTGATTTCGCGTATTGAAGAAGCTGAGTCCCTATCAGAATTTTTGATTAGCCATGAGGTACCTCTCCTTGAAAATAGTGATCCACTAAGAATCATTCTTCACACATCCAAATTTGGATTGAGTGGTATTGAAGTTGATAAAAAGTTTATTCAAAAAAGAATAATAGGAGAATTAGCTGAGCCAGGAACATTAACTTTTTGCCTTGGATTTTCTTCTCACAAGCGATTGGGAAAAAGGTTTTTAAGGATTTGGGATGAAATTCTTAAATCTTCTTTTACCCAACAAAAATTTTCTTTATTTACTAAACCACCTTTTAATATTGTTTCTAAGCCATTTAAGCCATGTTCTTTTTCATGGGGCTCGAATTTTGAAAAGGTAAATTTGAAGGATTCAATAGGAAGAATTTCTGTTGAGATGGTTTGTCCTTACCCTCCGGGTATCCCATTATTGGTTCCTGGTGAGATTTTGGATAAAGCTCGTGTTGATTGGTTGATGGAGCAAAGATGCTTTTGGCCAGAGCAAATTCCTGATTTTGTAAGAGTTATTTCTTGATTAATAGTATCTACTTATCAGCTATAATGAATTTATTATTAATAATCCTTTTAAAGTATGTTTATTAAAAGAAAACTATATTTTATTAACTAATTTAATGTTTTTAGCTATTCCCAAAAAAAGACTATTAAGTGGACTATTCGTTGGAGCTTTTGGGATTTTAATAGTTTCTCTTGGTAATTGGTGGTTTTCGATTTCGTTAAGTGTAATTGTCCATTTAGCTCTTCTAGAGTTCTTTCGAATGGCGGAATTTACAGGGATAAGACCAGCAACTAAGACTACGTTAGTAGCTTGTCAAATATTACTTTTTTTCACGCAATTGTCTTCGTGTGGATATGTATCTATTGAAATATCAGATGCAATTTTACCATTATCTGGAGCTGCTATTTGTGGTTGGTTGTTACTGCAACCGGTGACAGGTTCAATAGCTGATGTTGCAGCGTCAATTTTTGGATTATTCTACTTAGGCTTTTTGCCAAGTCATTGGATTAAATTAAGAAATCTTTTAGAGACTGATTTGACAAATAATTTTAACTTAATACCTAGTGATTGGTCATCATCTATTACTTTTGGAATGTTGATAACATTTTCTTCATGTTTGATGATAGTTGGATTTGATATAGGCTCTTATTTTGTAGGTAAAAAGTTTGGTAATCACTCATTATCTCCCATTTCACCTTCTAAAACTATTGAAGGTGTTTTTGGAGGATTATTATTTTCAATCTTAATTGGAGCTTCCTGTGGATATCTACTTAGATGGGAATTTGGAATGATAATTGGAACTTTTATTGGTGTTTTAGTTGCAATATTTTCTTTAGTTGGTGACTTGACCGAATCAATGTTGAAAAGAAATGCAGGATTAAAAGATTCTGGTAATTTTTTACCAGGTCATGGAGGTATACTTGATAGAATAGATAGTTATTTATTTACTCCTGCTATAGTTTATTATATAGTTATTTTACTATCCCCATTAATAATTTCATAGGTAATTAAAAGCTTATAGATGACTTGGCGAAAATGTTTATTAAATTATTTTTTATATTTACATTATTTATAAATACTTTTTCTTCAATTGGAATCTTAATAGATTTATTATAGGATTGATTCTCTAAATAAAGATTACCATTATTTATTTTTATATTCACTCTTTCTTTTGAGTGAATAGTTTTATTGCATTTTGATGTTATAATTATAAATTGGTCATTATTTATTTTTATATCTTCTAATGCGTCTTCGTTTAATATTCCCTTGCTTATCTTATCCCCAATCCAATTCCAATTATTAGATAATAAAATAGTTTTCAGAGAATTTTCAGATAATGTTATTTTGAATTTAATCATAGGATTATTTTTGAACTTTAATTCCTTATTATTTATTTTAAATTTAATTTTAATGTCATTACCTTCTAATTCAATTTTATCAAATAATAGATCTTTGTAATTTATTTCTTCAGCTATAATATAGATATTTTCTATTATACCGTTAATGATTTGTAAGGAACTAGCGATAATATCTATTTTGATTTTGCCAATATACTTGCACTCCTTTTTGAGTATTAATGCTATACCTTTTTCAAGTAATTTTGCAAAAATTCCTTTCTCTTTAATCTGCTTAGATATCATTGCTTATTTAAATAGTTCCCAAGTCTGGGCGACTAACTCTGGCTCCTCTAAGTGAGGAAGATGTCCTGAGTTTATTGCTATTTGTATATTGGATTTATAGATTCTGTTGGTTTCTTCCTTTTCGTTTTTTGGAATAATTCGGTCGTGCTTCCCTAAAATAATTTTGAGGGGTTGAGTTGGTTTTGGAAGCCCGCAATTAGATACTCCTCCTTCTGCCGCAAACTCCGCAAGAGATGCTTGCCAGCCAGGAACTTTTAAATGTATCGAGGCAATTTCTTCTTCTGCAGGACCAACGCTTTTTTTTGGATCTGCGAATGCCTGTCTGCACAATCCTCTACGGACAAATGGTTGGCTGAGGAAATATGCCCCAAAATGATTTAAAGGCCATGGTATTTTTGGGTTTTTTCCTGCTAAACCTGCTGGTGATAAAAGAAGTAACTTTTTGATCTTTTTTGGGTTTTGTCTTGCAAGCTCTAGAGCCAAAGCTCCCCCCATTGAGGCTCCTATTATTCCTATGGTCTGGTCTTCCGAAAAATAGTCTAAAACAGAATTTAAATGTTTTATTAAATATTTAAATCCATATTTGTTGCCACTAGATCTTGGACAAAATCCAAATCCATATAGATCTGGAATAATTAATTTATTATTCTTTTTTAGGATAGGAGTGAGGCGACGATATTCAAGAAAACAACTATCAAAACCATGCAGGAGAAGAACTTTCTCTCCTTCTCCGGTTAACACCGTTGGAAAGAGATCTGATTTATTTTCTGAAATTCCTTCTAATTTAATCCAATTAAGATCTCTAAAAAGATTACCTGCTTGCTTATCAATGATTTTATCTTTTATAGTTTTAATGTATGCCTTTGCAGCATTTGTTGGGTTTATATAATCTTTTTCTTTATTCAAGTTACTTAAATACTATTTAAATCTTAAGTTGGAATTTGCAGATAAGGATTGATAACTATGAATCGCTTCAAAAAGGTCTTTTTCATTAATATGGAAAGGTAATTTATGTATGTCTGAATCATCTTTACACGCAAACTTACAGGCTTTATGTATTTCATTTGAGGTCGCATTTTTCAGACATATAGACTCAATAGAAATAGGAAGATTAAGTTGCGAAAAGAAATCAATAAGCTGTGATTTAGCTTGTCTTGGTAATTGAGTATTTGAATTTTTTTCTTCTAAATATAATTGCACAAGCAATCCAAATCCTACAAGTTCTCCATGAAGTGGCTTATTTTTATAAGTCAGTTGAGTTAATCCATTATGAATTGGATGAGCTGCGGCTGTTCTGCATCTAGCACCTCCGAGTCCGCCAATTATTCCTGCAGTCAAAGCACATCCTTCTGCAACAGTTTCCCAGGAATTACTTAGAGGATCTTTGAAAGCTTTGTAGCCGTATAAAAATAATTGATCTCTTAAAACCCGAGCCATCTGAACTGCTTGTTGTACAAAACCGTCTTTACTTGAACTGCTTGTTAAGGATGATTCATACCATTTAGCAACAGCATCGGCCATACCGCTAGCAAGAGTTCTTGGTGGGGCAGCCCTAACAATGCTGTGATCAAAGATTAATAAGTTAGGACATCTTTTTAAAACTATATCTTTAATGAATTTTCCATCAGGTGTATAGATATTAGATAAAGCAGTCCAACCAGCACAGGTGGAAGCGCTTAAGGGTACCGTAATACAATTTATTTCAAGTAGTTCAGCAATTAATTTTCCAGCATCAAGAACTTTTCCTCCCCCTGCTGCAATAATTCCATCGCAATTATTATTTCTTGCTAATTGGAATGCATTTTGGATATCTAACTCACAACAATCGTGCACCAAATCGAAAGAGATTGGCTGAATACCTTTTATTAGAAGATCGTTTTTAAATGAAGTTCTTAATTTCTTTGTTGCATTACTTCGACCAACTATTAGAGGCCTTTTGCATAAGTTAGTTATTGCTTCTATCGAATTAGTCCAAGCTCCTTCTCCCCTAACTACTTTTGATGGAGAAATGTTGTGAATATTAAGAGACATATAATTTACTTTTTTCTCTTTAAAACTTATACCGTTGCACTTGCTAGTTCTGGTTTTGAACTGTCTTTGCCAAGATGTTTAACAATTACTTTTTTGCTTTCATCAATATCTACTTCAGCTTTGTCTCCATCTTTTATCCTCCCAGATAAAACTTCTTCAGCAAGGCTATCTTCAAGTAGCCTCATTACAGCCCTTCTGAGAGGACGTGCACCATAGGAAGGGTTATAACCTTCTTCAACTAATCTTTCTTTGAAATCGTCTGAAACAGTTAATGATATTCCTTTTTCTTTTATTCTTAAAAATACTTCTTTAAGCATTATTTCTGCGATGTCTTTAACTTCATCTCTGGAGAGTTGTCTAAATACAATTATTTCATCTAATCTATTAAGAAACTCAGGGCGGAAATATTGCTTCAGCTCTTCATTTACCAAAGATTTAATTCGGTTATATTGTGTGTCTTCTATATTTTCACCTGAGAATTCGAATCCCAAGCCTCCACCTCCTTTTTCTATAACTTTAGAGCCAATATTGGAGGTCATGATTATTAATGTATTTTTAAAATCTACAGTTCTTCCCTTTGAATCAGTCAGTCTTCCTTCTTCAAGCAATTGAAGTAGAAGATTAAACACATCTGGATGAGCTTTTTCTATTTCATCGAACAAAACAACTGTGTAAGGTCTTCTCCTTACAGCTTCTGTTAATTGTCCGCCTTCATTGAAACCTACATATCCAGGAGGAGAACCTATTAGTTTGCTCACAGTATGCCTTTCCATGAATTCAGACATGTCTAGGCGGATCATCGCTTCTTCGCTACCAAAAAAATAGGCTGCTAAAGCTTTAGTAAGTTCTGTTTTACCTACACCT